>Ga0157364_1000118_pt1 | contig 36212 bp, 37 predicted proteins | sample AttsexASBM2_FD_111476 | JGI IMG/M metagenome (GOLD analysis project Ga0157364, IMG submission 111476) | Fungus gardens microbial communities from leaf cutter ant in Ribeirão Preto, State of São Paulo, Brazil - Atta sexdens ASBM2 | ecosystem: Host-associated > Fungi > Mycelium > Unclassified ...
CTGGGCATGCTCGGTCGTAAGGCCAGCGGAACTGAGTTATCCCCTCTTCAGAGCCACATCATGATTGAGCTGAACAGCAAGCCTTCAGGCGCAACAGAGCTGGCAACAAAACTCTGTGTGGAAAAGCCAAGCATGAGCCGAACGCTTCGCGCCCTGACTGAGATGGGATATCTGACAAGAGAACATGATAATCAGGATGGCAGAGCGTCAACTTTCCATTTAAGCGCGTCAGGAAAGCAACGGCTAATGTCTCTCGAGGAAAATGCCGACAGATTTACTGAAGAAGCGCTCGCATCCTCTTCTGAAGACGAGATAAAGGTGTTTTTTGACACCATCACCCGCTTTGCCGGAAGCTTACACAATGCACGCAGGCAGCGTGAAGCGGGAATAATTTTCCGGCCGATCGAGGCCAGAGATAATGCAGCTGTTGCTGAAATCATTCGCAACAGCTTCAGGGATAATAAAATCGACCATCTGGAGGGAGTCAGCCTGCATGACCCGGAGCTTGAACGTTTAAGCGAGGTTTACAACCAACCCGGAACGGGGTACTGGGTCGCTGAAGCCAGGGGGATAATTGTTGGCGGAGCGGGTCTCGCCCCGCTTCCGGGTGAAAAAGGGGTCTGCGAAATGCAGAAACTCTATTTCAGCCGCGACGTAAAAGGCATGGGGCTTGGAAGGCGTATGATCGCATTCATTCTTGCTCAGGCTACTGCTATGAAATACCAGTCCTGTTATCTCGAAACCCTCGACGAGTTAAAGGATGCGGTCCGCCTGTACGAAGCCTTTGGGTTTCGTTACGCTGAGAAAATGGGCGAGACAGGGCACGACGGTTGCGGCATATGTATGCTCAAAAAGCTGTAATTTACTGGCCCAGGGCAGACGTGAGGAAATCAAAGGGAAACCTTGTGTGATTTCTCAAATGGCATTTTATGTCACCGAATTAAATGGTTCTTTGAAAGCTATATCGGTTGACCTCACTCCTGTGAATTAACGCACCAGACCTGCTGATGGTTTACTGCTGCCGGATGGCTTTCCTAATGGCAGCTTTGTGCCGGAAGCGGACTTTAAAGGGTGTATGGCACTGTTACGTAGTGAAACAGATGACGCGCGGGAAGCATCTCAAGTAGAGTAACTGATGATAATGGATACGAATTTTGAGCAGTCATAGGCAGCCTGCAAGGACATCGCATACTTATCTGGCATTATCCCGTTCTGCTCAAATGAAAGAGATATGCATCAGGATGCCCCAGATGTTCTGTGGGACGCATTCCCTTAATGTTTTCTGAGTCGTTACAGACAGGAGCAATCAGTGCTGACAGTATGGGGAAGGAAAACATCATCGAACGTACAGGCCCTGATGTGGTGCATAGGTGAAATGGGACTGCCTTATCAACGTCACGATGTTGGTCATAAATATGGGGGTACGGACTCTGACGAGTTTTACGCCCTTAACCCTAATCGTACCGTACCGGTATTGCAGGATGACGCTAATACACCACTGTGGGAAACAGGCGCGATATTACGTTATCTCGCTAATCGGTATGGAGGTGAAAGCTTCTGGCCTGCTGAGCTGTTAGCTAAAACCGAAGTTGACCGATGGGCGGAGTGGTCAAAGTTAAACATCGCTCAGGCATTTACGGCTCCCGTCTTCTGGCGAGTCGTCCGCACCCCTGAAGATAAGCGGGATATTGAGGCTATCAATGCAGCTGTAGAGTATTTTGAAACGAAGCTTCAGATTGCAGAAAAGCGCCTTTCAGAACATCCCTTTTTAGTCGGAGAAGCCTTTACACTGGCAGATATTCAGTTCGGTCACGTAATGTACCGTTATTATGATATCGATATTGACCGACGCCCCCTTCCCAATGTGCGGGCATATTATATGCGCCTGACTTCCCGACAGGCTTTCCGTGAACATGTCATGGTTTCTTATGATGAACTCAGGGCTTAGGCTGTGAAAAATACAGACAATGACTGGTCTTCAAACGGACTGCGTCAGGCAGTATAAATATTCAGGGCATATTTGGATGAGTAATGTAAAACATGTACTGGGCGTATCCGGCAGTCTTCGTGCTGCTTCGTTGAATACCGTCTTTTTGCGGGCTATGTCTTTACTTTGTCCTGTAGGGATCACATTTGAAATATATGACTCCCTGGACAAAATCCCCCTTTTTAATGTTGATGATGAATCTAAACCAAAGCCTGCTGTTGACCACTGGAGAAACGCACTTTCCAGGGCAGACCTGGTCTTATTAGCCAGCCCGGAATATGCACATGGCGTCACCGGCGTCATAAAAAATGCGCTTGACTGGATTGTAAGCAGCGGAGAATTGCTGGATAAACCGCTGTCATTGCCCAACCTGTCTGTCCGGGCCCGTCTGGCGCACTCCCAGCTCTCAGAAACATTAAGCGTTATGGGCGCAGTGCTGACCGAAAAATGCTGCCCCAGAGCAACGCCTGATGCGCCTTACATACTCCCTGATGCGACAGAATTTGCACTGATTGAAAATGCACAAATATGTTCAAGGCTTAATGGGTTATGGAGAAACATTGAACATAGCCTGACAGTCATGCCTTACAGCCGCCATGAGTAGAATGTCTGCTGTTCCCTCATAGCGGACATAGGCCTGCGCGTCTGTCCGCTTTGTGCCAGAAGCGGACGTTGAATGCAGCGCTGGTAAATATAGGACTATGCCTTGACATTCGAAATAATCCTGAAAATTAAGTATTTTAAAATCAGCTGTTAACTAAAGGATTTAACACATGGCACTAATCATGTGAGAAGCGAATTTGGGTGATTTAACAGTGTTAAATGAACTTGGCTACAACATCTATCGCTCTCATTTCAGCCATATGTGAATTTCAAAATCCGAAATGAACGATTTTTTGGAGGCTGAATACTCATATCCTGCGCTTGAGCGAAGTCTGCAAGATCCCGGTACATCCTGGTATCTTGCAGAAGCCAGCTGCCCTATTGGATTTGCAAAAGTTACGTGGGAAAGCGTTATCCCGGAGACCTCTGTCTCAGGTGTACTCCTTAACAAGCTGTATCTGAACTCCGCCGAGACGGGTAAGAACTACGGAAAGCTGATGTTTGAAAAATTTGTAGTGCTTGCTCAGAGTCGTGGGAAAAACTACCTGTGGTTAGAAGTGCTCGAGCAGAACGAACGGGCGTACCGATTCTATGAGAAACAGGGAATGCTGCACATCAAAGACACAGTCCTCAAAACAGTTTCACAGCAGAGCAGGCTGTAGGTAATGAGTATGACTATCTGAGTTCGTGATCGAACTCTTATGTTAAATAATTAGGACAGGAAAGATGTGTTTATGCGGGAAATTATTGTTGTGCCATACGATGATAAATGGCCTGAGATGTTTGAAGCTGAAAGTTCACTGATAAAGACATTGCTTGGTGGAGTGGCTAAAGATGTCCATCACATTGGTAGTACGTCAGTTCCTGGTCTCTCAGCAAAGCCCGTAATCGACATGCTACTTGAAGTTTCCGACATCAATGAACTGGATACATACAATTCTTCAATGGCTCGCACCGGGTATGTTGCTCGTGGTGAGAACGGGATTCCGGGGCGTAGATATTTCATTAAGGGCGGTGATCAGCGTAGTCATCAAGTGCATGCGTTTGCAATCGGAGATGCGCAGGTATTAAAGCATCTTGCTTTCCGTGATTATCTTCGACGAAACAAGGGCATTGCAGGGAAATATGCTGAGATAAAACACTCAGCAGCATTGCTTAGCAGGAACAATGTTCATCGCTATAGCACTCTAAAAGCGGACTTTATAGAACATCATCTACAACTGGCGCTGGCTGTCTGAAAAGATAGAGATTGAGTTCGTTGCCGGAAAGTTATGTTCAACGTATTGGCACCACTCAGCTGTTATAAGTAAAACGTCTGCTTCTCGCTCATAGCGGATCATGCAATGCGCGCATATCCGCTTAGTCCCATAAACAGACGTTGCTAACAGTGGGGAGCACACTGCCACTTCAGGATTACCCTTCCGTCGTCGCAGGCTGGAAAGTACGACGATTAAGGCTGGTCACGATCACCAGCAACACCATCAGCATTAACTCGACACCCAGCGTGCCCGAGATTGCCGCCAGATGATTGCCATATACGTTAATCTGGGTGAATATCCCACCCAACAGCATCGGTCCTAAACCCAGCGCCGACTGTTGTACCGTTGACAGCACAGCGCTACCGGCACCGGCCTGATGATGCGGCACACCGCTCATACCAATACGGTAGAAGGTGCTGACAATAAACGACTGACCAAAACCGATCAGAATGGTGGCGGGGATAAGTGTAAACCCGTCAATATGCGGCCAGGCGAGCTGGAAGGTGCTAATCAGTGCCAGAAGGCCAGTCATTTGGATGCCGCAGCCTGTCAGCAACGTGACTCTCTTACCGAAACGTTCGACCATGTGCGTGGACCGCATCGCGCCAGTAAAATAGGCCGCGCCCAGTGCGATAAACGCATTTCCCGACTGGAAAGCGGTCAAACCCAGGCCCGACTGCAGCGTCAGCGCCACCGCAAACATAAAGCCACTCCAGCAGGAGAAGAACAGCACTGCCAGCGTTAAGCCAAAGCGCACGCCAGGCAGACGCAGCAGCGAAGGTGGCAGCAAGGGCGCACCGCCTTCGGCCTCCAGACGCAGCGAACTCTGGCGCAGACGGTACAGCAGCACCGGAAACAGTACCAGCAGCAGAATGCATGGCCAGGACCAGTGCAGTAGTGGGCCCAGCGCCAATGCCAGCATCAGGCAACCAATCGCGCCCGTCAGCTGCAGGGTGCCGCTAACGTCCACCGGGACGCGCTGGTGGTTGTACGTTTCCGGTATAAATCGAGGCGCTGTAATCAGCACAAACAGGCAAATCGGCAGGTTGATCAGGAACACGCTGCGCCAACCGTAGCCGCCGATATCTGCTTTGATGAGAAATCCACCCAATACCTGGCCAATGATAAAGGCCAGCCCACCAATACCGCCGTAGAGCCCAATAGCGCGTGCGTGTTCTCTGCCCTTCATGGTGACATGCATGGTGGCGAGGATTTGAGGCACGATAAAGGCGGCGCCCACCCCCTGCAAAGCACGGGCAAACATCAACAGACCGACGTTGTTAGCGATGCCGCATAATAAAGATGCAATACCAAAGGTCCACACTCCTGCCAGGAATACCCGACGGCGCCCGTAGTTATCGCCCAGTCGTCCGCCCATCGCCAGGCAAATGGCGAAGGCAATACCATACGCGGCGACAATCAGCGCCAGCTCAATGGCCGTGGCGCACAGCGTATGCGTAATGGCATCTAACGCCACGTTAACAATGGAAAAATCAATCATGGGCAGCAGTTGCCCAGCCAGCAGAACTACCAGTCCCGCACGTTGGAGTTGCGATGTATGCATCGGTTTTAACCTTGTTTTTAGTTGCAGTACCGCATAGCATCCCCCAACCGTTAAACGGGTACCAGTTCTTGTTTATCATGGTATAAATGCTACCCGTCTCGTCTGGAGATTTGATAATGAGCACTGCCACTGCGCTTGTTGCCGCTGAGTACAACAACCGTAAACTTCTGGGCACTTTTTTGCGCACCCGTCGTGAAAGCCTCGATCCCAAGCGTCTTGGTCTGCCACATATGCGTCATCGTCGCACGCCGGGTCTGCGACGCGAAGAAGTGGCGCAACTGGCAGATGTGGGCGTAACCTGGTATACGTGGCTGGAACAGGGGCGCGATATCAAAGCCTCCCCAAAAACGCTCACTGCCATCGCCACTGCCTTACAATGCAACGATGTGGAAACCCAGCATCTTTTTTCTCTCGCCGGGCATTCGCTGCCTTCGGTGCGCGTGGCGGCCGCGTGCTGCAAAATTGCGGCGCATAATCAGCAAATGCTGGATGCCATTCAGCTGCCGGCAATTATTGAGACGCCGCGCTTCGATATCCTCGGTTACAACGCTGCGTGGTGCGCGCTTATTGGCGTTGACTTAGCCGAAATAGCGGCTGAAGACCGGAACTGTATCTGGCTGGCGTTCAACCATCCCACCTGGCGTAAGGCGATTAATGACCGGGAAGAAGTGATGCCGCAAATGGTGGCGATGTTTCGCGGGCAGTTTGGTGAACATCTCGGCGATCCGCACTGGGAGAGTTTGCTTGCCCGCCTGCTGAATAACTCGGATGAGTTTGCCCAAACGTGGCAACGCTACGAGTTGGGTAAGGTGGAGAATCGCCTGAAGCGTTTTTATCGGGAGGAGGTCGGTGAGATGACACTCCGCCAGAATAACTGGTGGTCAGCTTCGAGAAATGGCGACCGCCTGCTGGTATATGTGCCCGATGATGAGCAGAGCGCAGCGGCGCTGCAAACCCTGATCAATCCTCAAATCATCAAGGATTGATGGCAAACCACTTGACCAGCGCACTAATCTTCACAGACTGCAACGGGCTGGAAGGTTTGATCAACCAGACGACATCTTTTCCTGTTGTGGCTATTAAAAGCGCGGGAGAAAGCCCGCTGCAGGGGTTAACCCGGCTACGCTGGAGATCCGGAGAGAACCATCAGGGTTTTGATGCTGGTGTCCGCTCTGTGTCAGGAGCGGACATTGGCCAACTAAGAAAGTAGCCGTGATGTGTTTTCATTAACCCAATTACGTTAGAATGGCCTCGTTAAAACGAGAGAACTGGAGTGAAGATGTTTGCTGATTTTGGTGTCATAAATTTCTGGACGTACCTGGCTGGTGCGACGCTGATAGTCCTTGCGCCTGGTCCTGAAACTATGTTCGTGATTAAAACGAGCATTACCAGCGGCATCAAGCGAGGCTTCGCTGCAATATTTTCCATTCTCCTGAGCGACATTATTCTGGTTCTGCTGGCATGGTGTGGGCTTGCCGCGGTCATAAGCTCAACCCCAGCCTTATTTTACGCCATCAAATACGCAGGCGCTGCGTATCTTTTCTATCTGGGTGTTCAGACGATACGCGCTGTCTTTAAGCCAGCTGTCGAAATGAGTGAGGAAAAGAAATCTTCAGCTGATGCCGGGAGGATCATGGGACGCGGAATGCTGGTGACGCTATTGAATCCAAAGACGCTACTGTTCTATATCTCTTTCTTCGCCCAGTTCATCAATGTCCAGGCTGAACACTCCTGGATGACATTTATCATTCTCACTGCAGTGATGTTCGCAATTACTCTCATTTATTTCGGCTTTCTTGTTTTCTGCGGCTCTTACCTGCTCAGCCGACTAAAAGGTAACCGTAGGTTATCTGCCATCGGAAATGCGCTGGTAGGCATGTTCTTTATTGGGTTTGCAGCACGACTCGCAAGTACCACTTCCTGATTTGACTGGATAGCTAAACCGCCATAAGGCGGTTTTGTACGTTCTTCTGCTAAATGGGACGTCTGCTCCTCGCATATATGGGACCTTGCCCTGTGCGCATACCTGCTTAGTGCCAAAAGCGGACATTGCATGTGAATCCACATTTCTATGCTGTCCCGCTTTTTAACTTACAGGTTTGCTGTTCATTGATTATTCATGTCAATGGCTTCGCTAACGCACAAGCATACTTCGGTGCCGACCGAAGCAACATGCCTTCATCATCATTAAACTGTCCGTAAATTAACAACGGAGCGGACCATGATTGCAGTCCTTTTTGAGGCAGATGCCCTGCCAGAGGCTCAGGAAAGATATCTTCAGCTCGCTCTGGAGCTGAAGCCTCTCTTATCCGACACCCCCGGCTTTATTTCAATTGAGCGTTTCCAGAGCCTGACTACGCCCGGAAAGATTCTTTCTTTGTCGTGGTGGGAAGATGAGCAGTCTGTCGCCGGATGGAAGCGCAATCTGATGCATCAGGCCGCTCAGAAAGAAGGTAAGCAGTCGATTTTTTCATTCTACAGAATACGGGTAGCCAGCGTATTCCGTGATTACTCTTCTGATAAGGGAACAAATCAGCATGTATGACATTCACGTTATTCTCAAAAACAGCCCGGGCTCACTTGGTTCACTGGGTAGTGTACTGGGTGAAAACGGAGTAGGACTTGAAGGCGGTGGCGTATTTACAGGACCTGACGGCGGCCATGCACACTTTCTGGTTGAAGATGGTGATAAAGCCCGCAGGGTACTGACTGAAGCCGGTTTTGAAGTCTGCAATGTGAGTCGTCCTCTGGTAAGAAAATTACCTCAGGAACGACCAGGTGAGCTGGGAGAAATAGCTGACACAATTGCCCTGAACGGCATCAATATTCTGGTACAGTACAGCGACCACAGTAACCGGCTCATTCTCATTACAGATGATGATGCCCGGGCAGCTGAAGTAACCCGAAAATGGGCAATACCGTCTGAATGAACCTTGTTAAAACAAAGCGCGACAGTGAGCCAGATGATGTCCTTGAAACATCGATGGCAATGGTGGCTTCTGCCATGTCTGACCCGTCAAGGGTCAGTATTCTGTGCGCCCTGATGGACGGGCGCGCATGGACAGCTACCGAACTTAGCGTAGTGGCTGGCATAGCAGCCTCGACAACCAGCGGACATCTGAACCGACTTCTCGGCAACGGCCTGGTCATTTGTCTGACGCAGGGGCGTCATCGCTATTACAGCCTTGCGGGCCATCATATCGCCGGACTGCTGGAAAACCTGATGGGAGTATCCATGGGTACTTCCAGGCCCCTCATTTCCAGTACGCCGGTCTGTCTGCGTTACGCACGCACCTGCTATGACCATCTGGCAGGCGAGCTTGCTGTCACTATTTATGAATATATGATGCGGGAAAAATGGCTTGTAGCAGATGGCTCGGAACTGACATCAGCCGGCAAAATGCATTTTGAGAAAATGGGCGTTTTGCTTAACTCTCGCACACGACGCAAGCCCTGCTGCGGCTGTCTGGACTGGAGTGAAAGACGTTTCCATCTCGGCGGTGACGCTGGTTCAGCCCTGTTTACACTTTTTCTGCAAAAAGAATGGGTAACGCGTACACAGGGATACCGAGAAGTGAACGTAACCGATTCAGGCCGGGTTGCACTATATCGGCTGTTTGAGCTGAAAATCACCTGATCTTAAGTCATATACCGGTTAATTTGAGCGCGTGACACAAGGTGCCTTCATCCGACTCTTCCATTTCAGGTAAAAGGTTCACTTCTCTCTCATAGCGGACATTAGCTGGAGCATCAGTTCTTTTATGCCATAAGCGAAACCACAAAACTTCAGCGTCTGGATACACTAACGGTGTTCTCAGGATTTTTGCTTACTGGAGCCTGTAGATACTCGCGCTCCAGAAACCGTTACCCTGACAACGAGATTCCTTAAAACCCAGCGATCTCAGTTCTCTTGCAATTAGCCGATTCATCACCCCATGTCCCATAAGAAGCACGGGCCCGTCGGATGCCTTTGCCAATCCGACGAGGCTGTTCGCAGCCTGAGCAGCCCGTTGCTTTGCTGTTCCCATGCGCTCGACATTACGGGACAGGCCGCATAGCCACATGACGCGAAAAAAAGCAGCCCACACGGCTGGAGATAACCTGAAACCGGGCATGTGAAATACCGGCAGGCCAGCCTCCCTGAAAACCTCATCAATGACGTCCGGTTCGCACCCTAATGCCTTCAGGGAAGAAAGGGCTCTGGGAAGCGGACTACTTATGATTCGCGATGCGCTGAATGCTAATGATTGACTGGACTCTGGCGGGATATCTCTTCCTGTATCAGCAAGATCATATTCTGTAATCCAGTTGGCCATTTCACGGCTGGTCACTTTCGCAGAGCTTGTAAAAGCAGGCTTTCCATGACGCATTAAAATAATTTCCATACAGAGCTTCTTATTTGTGGTCCTTACCAGGAAGACAGACTACCGCGATAAAGGCAGGATGCACCACTACCATATATGGGGTTGACACTGATTGCTGAGATGATGTGTCAGGTGAAAACCGATATGCGAATAAGCAAATACATAATACACTCCTCACAGTCCTGATGCCCGCTCCTCGCTCATAGCAGACCTTGCAGCGCGTATTTCCGCACTGTGCCAGAAGCGAACGTTTCACACTGACCTTTGAAGAACAAATTTTACTTCATAGCCATGCAGCTGTGCCGGAATCGTCAGGTGGGATTTTTCTCAATATGGAAAAGTTGAGATGGCAGAAACGGGCAGGAGGCCGCAGAATAGCGCTGAGGGGATCGATAAACAAACCGACATTACTAGCTGACGGCTGTATCTTATACAGGCAGCAGGTCAACGAAAAAATTAATCTACGGTTATACCGTGTAATTATTATAAACAGGATGCTAACCCTCTCGTTAAGAAAGAGTTAGCTATACAACGCTTCCTATCCAGGCGAACTACAAGTTAAACACGATTTGCGTCAGCAGGTTCCAGGCATCATCTTCCTTCGGCGTGACAGAAGGATGGTGCGTCCATGCAATCTGATTGTTCCAATAAATCCCATTAGTGAGCCGCAGTGTATATGCTGCGGATGCCGTTGTACTGAAACTTTCAGCGCTCTGGTTGTGCCTTTCAAAGTAGCGTTTGGCGTCATCACTGAACTTGTTATAGGCCAGGCCAAACGACAGCATATCCGAAGGCCTTGAATCAAATGGCCCGATACTGAACAAAGTTAACGACGCATCGGCAGTAAATACATTGCGATTTTCTGGTGCGTAGTTTGTTTTGCCGTCAATATACCAGCCACGAAAAGGCATGCTGCTGTCGGGCTGCGTTAGCTGACGGGTAGCGGCAAGATAGTGTGACCAGGTATTATCCTCGTTCTGCTCGGAGTTATAATTAAAGTAAGGCGTTTTGTTGTATACCGACCCTCCTCTTACCCATGTCATCGGAGCACCGTATTCTGAATTGATACGATAGCCAATTTCATTAATGACTAGCGTACCGGCATCAGGAACTTTCCAGCGAAGCCCGTAGGTATTATATTTGGAATCCGCCCTTAAACCGTCCGAACTCTGGCTTCGTGAAACGCCAAAATGATCATACCAGCGTTTATTTTCAGACATCAGCCGCACGTCAAATCCCGGGCTGGGTTTCAGACTGGTGAGCCCAGCCTGATTAAGCATCACGCTTGTTGGGCCAAGCGCCGAGGAGGCGGTACTGCTGCCAAGATACAGGCCATAAAAATGGTTCAGCCAGGCAGAATAACCGTAGTGCAGGATCAGCCGGTCATTGAATAGCGGCTGATACACCGACAACTCACCAATGGCAATGTGGCCGTCCTGTCCGTTGCCGCGAAAGTTATTATAGGCATACATGACGCCCAGATTCAGTTGGGCATCGCTGGTGAAACCAATGCGAGACAGGTCATAAGTAACGTTAGCGGTTACCGCGTTGCCGGTAGTGAGGCGCTGTCCAACGTAATTTGGCTGGTTTTTCCAGTTCCCCGCTACATCATAGGTGAGATTTGTCAGCAACTGGACCTGGGTAAAGAACCCGTTATCTGCCATGTCCTGACGTAATCCACCCCATTCCGGGAAAACGGTATCGCACGCCGAGCCAATGCTCGGCGTTTCAGGGCCTTTTGGCAGTAGTTTATCGAAGCGTGTACAATCGCTGCTGTCAGCCTGAGCCAGCCGACACAGGCTCATCAGCAACGCCATCAGCAAATAAACCTTACTTTTCATTCTTTGCCTCTCTTACCAGCGATTCGCCATTAGTCGCAATAACCTGTTTGTACCAGCCAAAGCTTTTCTTCGGCCGACGCTGCAGGGTGCCTTCCCCCTTGTCGTCGCGGTCAACGTATATAAAACCGTAGCGTTTCGACATTTCACAGGTAGAAGCACTGACGATATCTATCGGGCCCCAGCAGGTGTAGCCCAGTACATCGACGCCGTCGGCAATTGCCTCATTAACCTGCACAAGGTGGTCATTGAGATACGAGATGCGGTAGTCGTCCTGAATGCTGCCGTCCGCCTCAATGCGGTCTTTAGCACCCAGGCCGTTTTCGACGATAAAAAGCGGTTTCTGATAGCGATCCCACAGTTGATTCAGTAAATGACGCAGACCCGCGGGATCGATTTGCCATCCCCATTCTGATGCCGGCAGGTAAGGATTGTTGATCATCTTAAGAATGTTGCCGGTCACCTGCTGCTTGCTTTTATCGGCTGAGGCACAACTGCTCATGTAGTAACTGAAGGAAAGGAAATCGACGGTTTCGCGCAGGTCTTCTTTGTCCTGTGCGCTGATTTCAAGGACGATGTTTTTTTCTTCGAGTCGACGCCAGATATGACTCGGATAGTAGCCACGCGCCTGCACATCGAAGAAAAACAGCCATTCGCGTTCCCTGCGCTGCGCCTCGAGCAGATCGTCGGGATGGCAGGTGAGAGGATAATACGGCATGGCGGCAACCATATTGCCGATTTTGGCGTCGGGAATGATGCGATGACATGCCTTCACAGCGCGGGCGCTGGCCACTAACTGGTGATGTACGGCTTGATAAACAGCCTGTTCACTGCTGCCCTCTTTTAGTCCCAGTCCGGTGAAGCATGAAAGTAGTGACACATTGATTTCATTGAAAGTCAGCCAGTACTTTACCTTGTGCTGATAACGCTCAAAGACTGTGGTGGCGTAGCGTTCAAAGAAACCGATGACCTCACGACTGCCCCAGCCGCCGTAATGTTTAACCAGATGAAAAGGCATTTCGTAATGAGACAGGGTGATAAGCGGCTGAATACCATGTTTGTGCATTTCATCGAATAGTGCATCGTAGAAAGCCAGCCCTTCTTCGTTAGGAGTCTCTTCATCGCCGTGTGGATAGATTCGCGTCCAGGCGATAGAGGTGCGCAGGACCTTAAAGCCCATTTCGGCGAAGAGCGCGATATCTTGCGGATAGCGATGATAGAAATCGATCGCGATCTCCTTGATATTAAATTCCCCTTCAGGGCGTTCAGTTGACGGATACAAGACGCCATGTGGTTGATGATCTGCTGTAGAAAGCCCTTTTCCGGCAACGTTATAAGCGCCCTCTACCTGGTTGGCCGCTAATGCGCCGCCCCAAAGAAAATCAGTCGGGAATGAAGGTTTCATCGTTTATTCCTTATCATGGAGGTTAAAAAAAGCGCGCAGTTATCCCGCATGAGCCGGGCCCACGCATTTATTAGGTCAGATCAGATTTGTGCCCGGTTAAGTAAGGGGCTGGGAACGCAGCTTCTCAGGTTGTTCAGGTTGCCCGTTGGGTATGGAGGACATGCAACTACTGATAAAGGCGAAAAGGAAAGCGACAAGCGAGCCGGTAACGACACCCCAAAATCCACTGTCCACACCGTCTGGTGAGATAAATGAAGGAAATGCAAAAATCCCCATTGCTCCAAAGGAGTAAGCTGTGCCGTGATAGTAGCCTGTAATGGCCCCGCCAATTGCACCACCAATACACCCAAAAATGAACGGGCGTTTCAGTGGCAGGTTGACACCGTAGACAGCAGGCTCGGTGATACCAAAGATACTTGAGATAAACGAGGAGCCTGCCAGGCTTTTTAGTTTGGCATTCCGGGTGCGCAGCAATACGCCCAGCGTTGCACCAGCCTGAGCCCATACGGCTGGCTGTACCAGCGGAAAAATGGTATCGGACCCACGGGTCATAAGATTGTTGATCATCAACGGCGCCAGTCCCCAGTGGAGTCCAAATATCACACAAATTTGCCACATTGCCCCAAATGCGGCGCCGGCAATCATCGGGCTCAACTGCCAGACCCACATATAACCGCGGCCCAGTCCCAGGCTAAGTTCGGTCGCAAGCGGCCCAATCAGCAGGAAAGTAGCTGGCAGGCTGATAGTCAGGCATAAAAATGGCACAAAAAACGATTTGATCGAGGCGTGTAGCAAACGATTAAAATGTTTTTCCAGCCAGCAACTGAACCATGCAGCAAAGATAACTGGAATTACCGTAGAGCTATAGTTTATAAAAGTGACTGGCAGGCCAAGAAAGCTATAGTGCAGTTTTGGGTCAGCTTGAGTAGCGTTAAATATTTCAATCATTGACGGATGGACAAGCGCCGCCCCCAGAACAAGAGTAACAAGCGGGTTGCCTCCAAATTTTTTACCAGCCGTGTAACCCAGAATGACTGGCATAAAAAAGAAAACAGCATCACTGGCTGCAAAAATAATCTTATACGTCCCACTGTTTTTATCCAGCCATTGAAAAAGCACCGCGAGTATTAATACACCCTTGATTAAACCAGCAGCCACTATAATTCCCAGTAGCGGCGCAAATATTCCAGATATAGTATCAATAGCAGTATAAAAGAGCCCCTTTAGCCCTTTGTTTTTTTTGCTTTCTGTCGTTTGTGGGTTCTCAGATCGAGTGTTTTCACTTTCTGAAAAGTAACGAGACATCAATAAACTATAAACTTCACCAACATGACTGCCAACGACTACCTGAAACTGACCGCCGCTTTCAACAACGGTAATAATTCCCGCGCTTTTTTTTAGCTCACCCATATTTGCCAGGCGGTTGTCTTTCAGTTTAAAACGTAGCCGCGTCGCGCAGTGAATAACGCTAATGACATTATCCTTTCCGCCAATGCCCGCGATGATTTCATCGCACAAATTAGCATACCCCATACATTAACCTCTTTCGGTAAGTTAAACCGCCGATTTTTACGCAAAAAAAAACCTAACTAAAGCTTCCCGGCTGTCTGCCCGGGAAATTTTAGTTAGGTTTTGCTCAACACGTTTAAAGTTACGTGAAGATAACAATCCATTTGTGAATAATGTATAAAGGCTACATTCAGCTTGTTCAAGCGTTTTTTTATCGACAGCGTTTAAATGTGAGCTGCTTCACAGAGAACAGGCTGCCTGCCCCGTTGAACGGATGTGAATCATTTTCTTAACTGCTCAACATGTATGGTCAGGAACATAATCTCATCATTAGTCAATACGTAATTGTAGTGTAAGCATATGTATTTACTTATCTTTTCTGCGCACAAATGCGAGGTGATGTAATTTTCCCTTATCAGGTCTGGCAGAGGTGAATCATCGCTACTGACAACTTTTCCGTCAAAAATACGCTGAGCAAAGAACTTCAGATGTGTGATAAAGCGCTGATAGTTTAAAGCATCTTCATTGTATTCCAGATTAAAATGATACTGCACCAGGCTAAGGATGTCCTGAATGAAGCGAGTAATTTTAATGGTAGTTTGCATATTGTCTTTGAGTTGAGCATTGACAAGATGCAGGGCGATATATCCAGCTTCATCCTCGGGAAGGAGGACGCCTGTGTATCGGAAAACGATCTGAATTGCCTCTTTACCAATTGCGAATTCTGACGGATAAAACTTTCGTATTTCCCATAGTAATGCATTGGGAACCATGATTTTCTCAGAAAAACGCTGTAACGCATAGTGGAGGTGATCGGTGAGTGATATTAATACGCTGGCATGAAGCGTCGTTAATAATCTTGCCTTAGCAAGTTCGATAATATCTTCTGCCGCGCGAATACAATTCACCGGAACCTGTTCAAGTAATGAATTAAATTGTTCGCTATATGGAGTATTGAGAGAAAAAACTTTCTCTATCAGGTCTGGGTTAATTGATTCCCCTGGCTTTTTTTGAAAGCCAATGCCTTTACCCATAACCACTGTTTCATTCTGACCATCTCCATATGTAATCACCACGTTATTATTCAGTATTCGGGCTATTTGCATTTCATTTATGCGCATGTTAAAAGGCCTTGTATTATAGAATGAATATTTAGCGTAGGTGTTGTGATGAAATTTGTATAGCTGCCAAGTTCTACATATGCTTCTTCGCCAGGGGTATCACTTTTTAGCTAAACTGTTATGGGTGTCACATTTTGAGACGGGTCAATGTTACTTTAAATAACCCCTCTCCTCTCTGGAGAGAGGATTTATACTGCATAAATGCAGATAAAAATACTCGCCAGCGATTGTAAGCATTAAGCCGGTTACTTATATCTTCTAAGGGAGGAAAGCGAACACCGGCTGTAATCAGCAATCTGAAAATAAAGATCGCTGGCGGTTCAATATCTTTTTTTTGTAGAAAATAACCTGGCGCGTACATTTTTTAAAAAATCGCTATAACTCATTCCGCTGGCTGAGATGACAATGCGCTGAGCAATCATCAGCCCTGCTGTCATATACAAAAATGCCAGCAACCAGGTAGAGAAGTGAGTCTCCGTATTCGCGGCTATATAGTGGAGGGTATACAGCGAAATGGGCATGAGAATCACCACTGCGGTGACCAGTCCCGGCGAGTAATAGCGGGTGGGCGACATTCTGATGGCCAGCAGATGTGCACCGACTTCCAGTAAGCCCAGCAGCATAGGCGCAATGACCAGAGGCAGCACATGAGGAAAAAGCAACGGTATAAAGACGATAAACACGACATAGCAGGACGTTATGATCTGCCCGAAATGGATATCTTCAGACTTAAAATCCAGCTTCTCAGCGATCATCTCAGCGAATCCGCCAGGGAAATGCCCTTCTTCCCACAGGTGCAATGTGATCCCAAATACAAACAAGCCCAGCATCCGTTGCGTCACGGGCATAGTCTGCCAGTGCATAAGCGTGTAAAGCAGAACGCCGACTGCCACCAGACTGAATAATGGCAGGTTATATTTCACCAGGAACTGTTTCATCATCTTCCCCCAACGGTTTCAGCGCGGATAGTTACCCACCGCACGGTTCACAGCAGCCCAGGCTGTTTTCATATCCCTCTGGCCTGCAGCCAGCGCCTGTCGGGCCTGAATATCGCTGCGCTGTGCATCCAGGACGTTAATAAAGCTGGTTAATCCACCGTTGTAACGCGCCTCGATGAGCCTGAGCGCCTGAGATGAACTCTCTGCACGTATCTGCTGCTCGGTGAGTTTCTGTCGGGCAGCTTCATACCGACTGAGCGCATCATCAATTTCCTGCCAGGCTTTCAGCACCGTTTTGTGGTAGTCAACGGCGGCCTGTTGCTGGTCAGTCTCCCGCAATACTACGGTGGCCTTGCGTCGTCCCCGATCGAACAAGGGCAAATTCAGGCTCGGTCCGACAGACCAGGCACGACTGCCCCATTCAGTAAAATTATTCGAACTGTAGGTATCCATGCCAATCTTCGCACCCAGAGTGATGCTCGGGTATAGCTCCGCTTCCGCCACGCCGATTCTTGCCGTAGCCGCATGCAGGTTCGCTTCTGCCGCCCGGATATCAGGTCTGTTCAAGGCAACATCAGAAGGGATACCCAGCGCCAGCTGAGGTAAAGAGCCCGCCGACAGGCTGTCGGGCTTGTACCGGAGCAAATCATTAAGTGCCCCGGGGTGTTCGTTCAGCAAAAGAAGCAGCTGGTTTGTCGCCACGCCTTCCTGCGTCTGTAGCTCAAGAAGATTGGCTCTGGTCGCCGCCAGCTCGCTGCGCTGACGTTCGACATCCGTGTCATCGAGGGCACCACCATCCGTCCGGGCTTTGATGAGCGTCAGTCGCTCATTGAGGGCATGCTCATCCTCTTTTGCCAGGGCAATTTGTTGCTGGATCCCCCGCAGGCTCCAGTAACTGTTGACCACATCCCCCACGATGCTTAACCGGGCAAGCTCAAGCATGGCCTTCTGGGCATCGCTGTCAGCCTCAGAGGCTTCAACAGCCCGGCGAACGTGTCCCCACAGATCAATTTCCCAGCTAAAATCCAGTCCCCCCTGATACCAGTTATAGGGTTCAGCCATCAGCTGTATCAGCTCATTGGGATCAGCTATGACCTTTTTCAGCGCGCGGGTTGAGGGGCTGTTCTCACTTTGTTGCGCGCGAGTGATGCTCGCGGTCGCGTTCACTGATGGTGTCTGTTGCGATGAGGTAATGCGCTGCTGCGCCCGGGCGCTGGCAAAACGCAGCGTTGCACTTTTGATATCCGGGCTGGCAACTAATGCCTTCTCCACGAGCGTGTTCAAAACCGGGTCGTTATATCGCTTCCACCACTGGTTATCGGCAACCGCTGCGGCTCCTGGCACCTGAAGCAGGGCCGGGTCTGCGCTTCGCCAGGTTGTCCAGTTTTCAGGCGTTGCCGGCTTAGGCGCGCTGAAATCGGGGCCAACTGTACACCCACTCACCAGGGCTGCTGCCAGTAAAGCCCCTGTGGCAGTTAACGAGGGACGGTTAAAACATTTATTCATCTTTATTCCTGCATCAGTACAGTCGGTTACGGAACAGCCATGCGGCCAGAGGCATCGTGAGCACAGCCATTACCAGCATCGGGACAAAATCAAAGGCAACGTCGGCCAGCCCGGCACCTTCGAGATACACTCTCCTCACAAGGTCAATGGCAAAGCGCAGTGGGTTGGCATAGGTCAGCGTGTCCAGCACCGCTGGCATGGTCTGGACGGGCGTCAGCAGCCCGGAAAGCAGCATCAGCGGCATAATCAACAAGAAGGTGTACAGCATGGCCTGCTGCATATTCACCGAGACGGCGGAAATCGACAGGCCCAGTCCGACGGCTGCAACGTTAAAACTGAACAGGCCAATGTAAAGGACCAGCAGCGAACCATTCATGGGGATCCGGAACCAGAACAGGATAATCAGCAAGATGATCGTTGACTGCACAAGACCAACCAGCACTGGCGGGATTGCTTTACCAGTCAGCAACTGCATGGGGGTAAAGGGGGTCACCAGCAGCTGGTCAAATGTTCCCTGTTCCCGCTCTCTGGCGACGGAAAGCGCCGAAAGTAACAGTGTCTGCATCATACTGAGCGCCGCAATCAAGGTCGGCATTAACCCCCAGCGTGATTCCAGGTTTGGGTTGTACCAGGCGCGGACCTCAAGGCTCAGGGGGGCCACGCCACCGGCTCTGCGCTGGTTAAAATCGCTGACCACAGCTGAGATATAACTCGCAGCCGCGCCTGCGGTTGAGGAGTTACGCCCGTCGAGGATCACCTGCAGCGGTGAGGTTTCTCCCCTGTTGAGCTTGTTTTCAAAATCAGGCGGGAACGTCAGCACCATTAACGCCTTTCCGTCCATTACGATCTGCTCGATTTGCGAGGCCGAAGTCAGCGTCGCCGTTCGCTCAAACACGCCCGTGCCGTCGAGATGAGCCAGAATTTCTGTCGAGGCCTGTGCTCTGCTTTGATCCAGCACCGCATAATCCACGTGGTTTACATCGTAGGTTGCCGCATAGCCAAACAGTAATGCCTGCATAAAAGCAGGTGCTATCAGAATGACCCGGTTGGCCGGCTCTTTTACGATGGTCAGAATTTCTTTTTTAATCAGAAAGCTGACATGACCCAGCCACTGGTGTAGTTCATTTATCATGCGTTATCTCAGCCGTTTACGAAGTGAAAACCGCGAAGCGTTAATCAGAATGACCGCGTAAAGCAGGAGTATGCCGCACTGGCGGAAGAACACCGGCCAGTCATTGCCACCGAGGAAGAGCGTTTTGATGAGCGACATAAAATGTGTGGCGGGCAGGATCTGACTGACAACCTGAATGACCACGGGAAGATTTCGGATATCGAAAACAAAGCCAGAGAGCATCATTGCCGGCATGAAGCTCGCAATCAGTGCAACCTGGCTTGCCATAAACTGGCTGGGTGCGAACCCCGATATTGCCAGCCCCAGGCCAAGCGCGACTAACAAGTAGAGCATCGAAGCGATAACGATCGCAATCAGTGACCCCCTGATGGGAACCTCAAACAGGTAATGGGCCGCGAGCAGACACATAACGAGATCAACGGCACCGATCACCATATAGGGGGCAAGCTTGGCCAGCACCAGTTCAAGCGGGCGAACGGGGGTAACGAAAAGAGCTTCCAGGGTTCCGCGCTCCCGTTCCCGGGCAATGAGCAACCCTGTGAGAAAGGCGCCAATCAGCGTCAGGATGAGCACGATGATGCCTGGCACGATAAACCAGGTGCTGTTGCTCGATTCGTTGAACCACATCCGCTGCTCTACTGACACCGAGCCTGACGCGGAATCACTGCGTTGTCTGTCAGACTCAACAGCAGCCTGCACCCCCAATGCACCGGTGATGTAGCTCTGGGCCGCTGAAGCGACGCTGGTGACCGCGCCGTTCAGCAGGATTTGTAATTTTCCGCTCCCCGACGCGACGCCTTCCGCATAGTCGGAAGGGATCCTGACAATGGCATCGGTCTTGCCCTGCTGCAGGGCTTTCTGTGCCGCCATCAGGTCCGGATATTCCTGCACGGTGAGGTAGCGGCTGCCCTGCAGCGCATTAATAACCTGCCGGCTTTGTAATGTATTTTGCTCCTGAACGACCGCCACGCGCGCGTTAGTCAGATCAAAAGAGACACCGTAGCCAAACAGCAAAATAAGCACGATGGGGAGCAGGAAACCCACCGCCAGATTACTTTTATCCCTGACCAGCTGGCGTGTTTCTTTGCGTGTCAGGGATATCAGGCGATTAAAAAAAGTCGAGTCACGCATGCGAAGGCTCCTTGCTCTTTACTCTGGCTCTCGCATTTTCGACAATGGCAATAAACGCAGTATTCATGTCGGCGGTGTGATCTAATCCGGCCATCTGGCGCACCTCTTTCGGCGTTCCGAGCGCCAGCATCTTTCCGGCATCCTGAATGGCAATGCGATCGCAGTACTCCGCCTCTTCCATGAAGTGAGTCGTCACAATAATAGTGATCCCTTTGTTGGCCAGTTCCCCGATGGTGTACCAGAACAGCCTTCTGGCCAGCGGGTCGATGCCACTGGTGGGCTCGTCAAGGAAAACAATCTCGGGTTCATGGAGTAATGCCACGGCCATGGATAACCGCTGTTTAAAGCCTCCCGGTAATTCACCGCTGATGGCATCGGGACTGAGCCCGAACTGGTTCAGTGAAGATTCAATCTGCCGGGATAACTTTTCTCCTGACAGGCCATAAGCGCCACCAAAAAAGGTCAGGTTTTCTTTGACGCTGAGGTTGCTGTAGAGCGCAAATTTTTGTGAAACGTAGCCAATTCTGGCGCGGGCTTTTGCCGTTGCTGTACGCAGATTCAGGCCGGCGACTTCGAGTTGTCCGCTGGTTGCCGGAAGCAGCCCGCACAGCATGCGAAAGGTCGTGGTTTTGCCCGCCCCGTTGGGTCCAAGCAGGCCAAAGATCTCGCCACGCCTGACGTCAAAAGAGGTGCTGGCAACAGCGGTAAAATCGCCAAACTGGCGCACCAGATCTTTGACGGTGATGACCGGCTTCTCATCGTGATGCTCGGCTTTACGTGGGGACACCATTTCAGCCTTTACCGGGGCAGTAGTGGCCGGGTTGTTATCTTTTTGCTGTGCCTGGTGCAGCAGCAGCATAAAGCCATCTTCCAGCTCCGCGTCGCGGGGTGTGGCGCTGACTTCAGCTGGGGTTGTCTTATCGTCAGGTGACCGACAGATAAAGCGCACCGCATCGCCTTTCGGAACGGCATCCGCAATCGCATCGCGTTTTTCAAGCAGATGAGCCTGCAGCGTACGGGACTTCGTTCCCTCTGGCGGTATAGCCTGCCATGTCCTGCCTTCAGCTTTCTTACGCAGTTCTTCCGGCGTCCCGGATGCCAGAATTTTCCCCTGGTCCATCACGTAAACCTGAGCGCAGCGCTCAGCCTCATCCATGTAGGCCGTGCTGATGATGACGCTCAGATTTTCCTCCTGAACCAGCTGTTCGATGATTTTCCACAAATCGCGGCGTGAGAGTGGATCCACTCCCACACTCGGTTCATCCAGCAACAGCAAATCGGGCGAACGTACAAGCGTGCAGGCCAGGCCCAGCTTTTGCTTCATTCCACCGGACAATTTTCCAGCGGGACGTTCGGTAAAACGCGCAAGGTCAGTGATCGATAATAACCGCTCAAAGCGGGATGCCCTTTCCTGTTGAGTAACGCCATGCAGATCGGCGTAGAGGTCGAGGTTTTCCTGGACGCTTAAATCCTCATACAGCCCAAACCGCTGCGGCATATAACTGATACGGTTCTGGACGGACTGTGGGTCAGTCACAACATCGGTATCCAGCACCGTCAGACTGCCGGAGGTTGGCGCGTAAAGACCGGCAATCAGCCGCTGAAAGGTAGTTTTGCCAGCACCATCCGGACCGACCAGGGCGGTTAATTCGCCGTCGCGTATGCTCAGCGTCAGTCCGTCAAGCGCCCGCGTTTCCGGCATTTTTTTACTGGCTCCCGGAAACACGCGTACCAGCTCGCGGGCGATTACCACGTACTGTGATTCAGTTGCTGCGTTCATTTTGCGTCCCGGTTTGAGTATTGACGGTTACCGTGGCAGGCTGGCCCATGCGCAACATATTGTCCGGATCGTCAACGATGACGCGCACCTCATAGACAAGGTTGGTACGCAGTTCTTCGGTCTGCACCGATTTGGGCGTGAATTCCGCCACGGAAGAAATAAACCCAACCCTGCCTTTCACGGGGCTATCAGGAAAAGAATCCGTTATGATTTCCGCAGGCATGCCTGTTTTTACCCGGCCTAAATCACTTTCGTTCAACCAGACCCGAACCCATTTAGGCGCACTGAGAGCCAGGGTAAAAACCGCTTTTTGTGGGCCGGTCATATCCCCAGGTTCCTGAAGGCGGGCCCGCACAACCGCGTCTGCAGGAGAACGCAGTTCCGCCTGGGAAAGCTGATATTGCAATAACGCCAGCTGCGCCTGAGTGGCACGCACCTGTGCGGCGGAGGCTTCACGCTGTTCACTCCGTACGCCCTTTTCCATTAAGGCGAGGCTCGCCTGGCGTTCTTTAGCACTGGCCTGAGCGATGCGTAAATTGCTTCTGGCCGCATCGAGCTCCTGCCTGCTGATCCCTTTGCCACCGGTACTGGCTGAGATGCGCTGAATACGGCTGATATCTTCAGTCGCCTTTTGCAGCTGCGCCTGTGCCGATGAAAGCTGTGCTCTTGCCTGTGCCAGCTCCTCAGGCCGCGCGCCCGTTTGTTGCTCACGAACCGTCTGTTTCTGAACATCCAGCTGGGCTATCGCCTGCTGTTCCTGAATTTTCAGGGCTTCGGTATCAAGCGTTGCCAGTACCTGCCCGGCTTTTACGCGATCGCCTTCATCAAACGCCAGTGAGCTTATGCGGCCACTGTTTTCAAACGCCAGCGAAACCTGGCGGATATCCACGTTTCCATGAAGTGTCAGATGACGCTGATCGTCACCACTTCTCCCGAGAAACCAGTAAGTCCCGGCAACGATAAGAAGTGCGACGGCGACCGCTCCAGCGATAATTTTTTTGTTCATAGCAAACGCGTCCTGAGGTTCCCTGAGGTAGATAGTTTAAATTTAATTTAATCTTTAATTGTGTAATAATAAACCTCAAGTTGCTGAAATCGCAAATCAGGAAACAGAAAATTATGGGCAGAGCACGTCGAAGCGATGGAGATGCAACCCGGGAAAGCATCCTTGAGGCGGCAGGAGAACTCATTGCTGAGAAAGGGTTTGCACAGACCCCCAATAAAGAGATAGCTAAAAAAGCGGGTGTTGACCTGGCGGCAATCAACTACCATTTTGGCGGGCGCGATGGGCTCTATCTGGCCGTACTGTCGCTTGCCCATCATCATTATCTGGATGGCGACCAGCTGGCTGAGCTTGCGGCATCAGATCTCTCTTCTGATGAAAAACTGGGCATTTTTCTCGAAACATTTCTGACAAAACTGAGTAACCCGGGTGACTGGCATGGACGTGTGTTTGCCCGGGAACTGTTGTCTCCTTCCGTACAGCTCGGTGATTTTGTGAATACCGAAGGGATAAAAAAGATTCAGTCTGTAAGGCAGATTGTTGGTGAAGCTGCCGGACTTTCTGAAGACGATCCGCGCCTTCTTCCCTGCATGCTGAGCGTGGTTGCGCCCTGCATGATGTTGATGGTGGCAGGCAATCGCATACCGGGGCCAGTACAGGAGATTGTTGCCATGCAGGCTAAGGCGCTGACTATGCACTTTAAAATTTTCACCCTGGCTGGGTTGAAAGCGATACGGGAGCAGAGCGATCAATATTCCAGTACGTTCAGAACCTTATAAACGCTGTAAAACCTTATCAGGGTGGGGAGGGTTTAAGCCCGCATTTGCCGTCAGCTTAAACTGACCGGTTCGGAACAGCAGGACTGAGTATTGCGGCAACAGAACAGCCGCTCAGCATTCAAAGACGCGTAAGCGCAGAATTATGTTTTGCTACAGTTATTCCACACGAAGCATGGCCAGCACCAGGGATCCCATGCTTCTCTTTCTTCCGGCGCAGTGCACTGATATCGTGGAGGAACCGGCGATATAAAGGCAGATCGGCATCTCCTCATAAAGCGGCTTAAGGGCTTATTCACACCTGCCCGTACTCCTTCTGTCAGAGAATGCGGCTCAGGGCGGTTACTTTCATAATGTCTGCGTCCGCTTACGGACGAGTGAATTATGAAACCGCCTTATCCTGCCGCCCCTGGCTTATGAAACTGCCTACCTTTTATGAAAGTGCCCTCTTTTCACGCAACGCTTACGACAGTGACCGCTATTTTGCGGCAGCGGGTTCCAGCGCCTGAAGTTTCGGCTGGCGACTGTTGATGACAAACATGATTTCTCTGCCTTTTGATATTCACTGAAATCGGGATAACCGATGCGCACCAGGTCGGCCAGCGCACGTCAGATAATAGCGTTCAGATCTTTAAGCACCAGACGCTCGCGAGAACACTTCATAAAAATAGACAGGGCGCCTGCAGCATGCTCTCCAGGTAAATACAGGGACCGTACCGCCTCTTTTGCACCCGTTCAGAAAGGGCCTTTAAACCGGGCAGCGTTTTGTGTTCGTAACAAAATATCTTCGTGCGGTTTTGCTGAGTAGCAGGCTGTGGGGACCTTTCGTTGCCTTCTCCTTCGGGGCCGCACCGCCATCGGGAGTCCCGGCTCGAAGAAATGGTGGCATATCACGACGGCTTGACGTAATGCTGAGGCAGGCTGAATATCGCCTGGCCCGGCGCGCTGCGTCACGGACACTGAAACAGGAGAAATGACAATGGATCCAAAGGATGTGCTGACACCGCTGGTTACGCTTGCCGGCGTGTGGCTGGCCGCGCATTTTACGCTGCGTAATGAGGTGCAGAAAAAAGCGCTGGAGATCCGCACGGCGAGACTGGAAAGCATCGCCGCCGACTGCAGCGATGCCCTGACCGGGATCCGCAATTATGTGGGCTCGTCTTTACATCTGATTGAGATGGCGTTCAGGCTGAAGGGTGAACAGCCCGGTGCGGCGGCCTCGCCTGCGGGGTTGCGTCTTTCCGTGGAAGAACTCAATAACAGGGTGGCGATCGCACAGGACAGTAACCGGATGCCCGACATCGTGAAAATCCGCCACTGCCGGCATCAGCTGGCTTTTCATCGCCCGGACGAAGCCCGCCGCTGGGAGGAAACGGTATCCCCGCTGCTGCAGACCCTGAACGACTTCCTGATGATCACCATGCCGGGCGATCCCGTGCGCGACATGAAAAACACGACGCGCAGCGCAGAGGACGAGCTCAGGCTCCGCCAGACGGTTCACGGCCAGCTGCTGGAACTGAAGCGTTTTCAGGACGCGCTGACGGCCAGGCTGTCAGCAGAATTCATTTCGCTCACGCAGCCTGCCCACCTCAGCCCGGCAGAGCGGCTGCGTCGCTGGCGGGCGCGTATATTGCCGGGTCGCTTCCGCTGAGAGGGAGCCGCATCCTAAAGCGTGCACACGGCTGCCCGGCTCCTGGCGCGATCGCGATAAGCATTGATGGTGTGACGGCGTCACCTGTTGCCTGGCAGGGTTTGTGCTGCCGTCTGCGTCTTATCGGGAGCCGGATAACAACGTCTCTTCAGGGACGTTTACCTGCTCTGTACTGTTGAAGGCCGCCAGCTGGCTTTCCATTTTTCGCGTCATACCCGGCGGGGGAACCGCCGTGTGCATCAGCCATGGAAACCATGCACCGGCAACGAGCAGGAGAATAATCAGTAACGCTTTCCAGGCGACCAGGCTGGTTAACAGCACCACCATGGCTGCCCCCAGTATCGCCGTGCAGAAAAGCGCATTCAGGCAGAACAGCCAGAAACAGATCCGGTGCCAGAGGCGACTGAAGTGGATCTTACCGTCGCGTTCGGTAAGCCAGGTGCGCCACAGCGAAAGGTAGCTGGCACGCACGTTAAAGCGCATGGCAAACAGCACGGCCAGATCCTGCAGGCCGGGGTTAAAAAGTCGGGTGAGTTTCCAGAGGCTGCGCTGGCGCAGCTCCCGCTCAACCAGCGCGTGGGTCTCCGACGTCAGGTAGCTTTGGGTAAGCATGTCTTCCAGCCGGCGCCGGCGAAGGTTTATCAGGCTGCGGGCGATGCCCGCCGGATCGGCCCTGACAAGCCAGGCGTGTACGACCAGCACGCCCATCACGATCAACACGACCGACATGATGATCCAGACAGACAACCCCCCCTTTATATAGAGCGCGATTAATTGTGTTAAGACAGCATCCATAATCCTTCCTCTTTTTAGTCACTGTTCTGTCTAGCCCGGCGACAGGCTCCTGAGCACGGCCGCCGCCTCCGCGCCCTCCCCGCTGAACGGCACGGCGAGCGTTGCCGCCACGTCCAGCGCAAACACCCGCGCATAGACCTCTATTGAGCGCGCATCCTTGTGCCCCGCCAGCGCCTGGATGACCTTGAGCGGCTGGCGGTGATACAGCAGGTGCATCACCCAGGAATGGCGGAACGTGTGCGGGGTCACCGGAATGGAAAAATACACCCCGTCCTCGTTTGCCCGCTTTACTGCGGCTTTTAGCTAGCGTCTAGGCGTCATGACTGATCGGGGAAATAGCCGGCTGTTTAAATGACGAAGTTCGTTATGACACGATGTGAGTGATGATAATTAGCCTCCTGTCAGCATCCTTTTTAAAAAATAGCTTGCTCCGATAAAGTGCACCTTTCTGATACGTCCTGTAAGAAGGTATCCACTTTCATGAAACAGTCTCTACTTTCATGTAAACGTATCTACTTGCATGATGGGAGCAGCCCTTCAAGAAGACAACGTGCTTCAAGGTATCTACTTTCATGAGAACACACTGACAACGTATCCACTTTCATGAGCAAAGGCATTACAGGGTATCTACTTTCATGTAAGAGCGATGCACAAAAGAAGTAAAGCATGAAAGTAGATACCTTTTAATGACAGCAATCATGCGAGTGAAGACCTTCCTGCAATGTTACATGAGAGTAGATACCTTCTTCAGAAAGAGTCATGAAAGTAGATACCTTATGCAAGTATCCTCATGCCAGTGCATACCCTGCTTCGAAGGCCTGTCACCCGGGAAGCGCCTGAAGCTTTGGAGAACGGCTGTTAATCACAAACTGAATCTCCCTGCCCTTCTTCAGTTCGATAAAGTCGATGTATCCAATCTTATGAAGATCAGCCATAGCACGGCGTATGATGGAATTTTGCAGCTTGACCGGAGAGCCCATTGCCAGCCTTTCACGCAAGCGTTTCATTGAGATATAGAGCGTTCCTGCAGGCATGCTCTCAAAATAGATATACAAAGACTGGGCCGCCTCTTTACGCGACAGTTCAGATAAAGCTTTCAGGCCAAGCAACACCTTATGATCGTATCTGTACAGCTCCCACAGATTGCTGTCAGCTGTGATTTCCACGGTATCTGTATTCATGTTTAGGACAGCGCGCTGCACCAGATGGGAGAACATAGATTTCTTGCCATCCTTACTACTAAACGCGAGCGTGACGCTGGAAATGCTGAAGAGTGAATCGTGCAGTCGCTTACGAGAGCGTGCGTTGAGATCGGCAGACTTGATGCCACACATCTTGGCAAATTCGGTGAACGGCAACCGTATGGTTTCACTGCTGTAACCATAAGTAGAGAACGCCATAATGATCCCAAGCCAGGTTTTAAAGTCTGTCGACATGCTGAGCTTGGCACCCTGAATCTTGATATCCGTGTAGCCTTCACGGCGGGCGACCTCAAGGCTGGACAGTTCATCAGAAGCATCGATCATAAAATCGCGTTTGCCCTTCTCTTTAGGGGCAACAGGCGTAAAAACGCTGAGCCTGAGCAGAGCAACCGGCTGTACAGTTTTATTACTGTTTGGTTCCAGTAGATAAACTGTGTCTGAATCTTTTTTAACGATCGCAAAAGGATGGCTTATGTCTATGATTTCATTTTCGTTTTCCATACACCCCGAACCCTGGATCACAAAAGGATCCTTTTCCATGAAAGTAAATACCCTTTATACATGAAAATAGATACCTTTCCCATGAAAGTAAATACTTATGTCATGAAAGTAGATACCTTATTCATGAAAGTGAATACCCAAAGTAGTGTTTTTGACTTAAATATCAAGGCATTAAATGTACAGTGATCTTCTTTGATCTCATATTGATCTTATAATGATCTTAAAATCAATGATCTAACCGGTGGATAAGTGGATAACCACAACGGCCAACAACGGGTAATCCACAGTAAAAGCTGCTACTGCAAGAAAAGCAAAATATCCTGTTTTCATGATGAGTAGATCATAACGCTTTACTGCGGACTTTCAGGCTGCTAACGCGCCTACGGCTTGTTTAACTGCCTGGTGATCTACAAAAGATTTGTCGACCACCAGACAGTTTTCTAATAAATCGAGTTACTTTTACTTTCTCACCATCTTCGAAGCGGTTAATGGCTTTTCAAAACCCTGCACAAAATTTTGCAGAACAGCGTCTCAGCTTGGGTGATTTAGTGACTCTCTCACCTCATTCAACATTTCTTGTGCAAAGCAATGGTCATTATCCCAGTATGGGCATTATCCGGGGCTCAGTTCTTGCCATTGATCGCGCCCTCACGCCGCAGCACAGGCATATCATTGTGGCCGAACTTGACGGAGAACTCGTGCTTAGAAGGCTGCTCCTAAACCCCGTTTCGGCTCTCCAGGAACTTCAGGATGATGAAACCATTACCTTACTCAATGAAAACCTTGAGCTCCTTGTTTGGGGCGTTGTAGCGTATGCGCTTACCGATATTGCAGGTTTGAGGTTTAATCCATCATTCAGTGAATAAGATCACCCCTATGTCAGATAAACTGTAGTGAGTATAAGCTGTAGTGGGTGCAGTTAAGCCGGAGATGAAATATGTTTGCACTCGCTGACGCCAATAACTTTTATGCGTCCTGCGAAACGGTGTTCAGGCCCGATCTGCGCGGAAAACCCATTTGTGTGGTCTCAAACAATGACGGCTGCGTCATTGCGCGCTCTGCAGAAGCCAAACGGATGGGCATCCAAATGGGCGCCCCGCTTTTTAAAAATGAGCGCTATTTTCGCGAAAATGGCGTACATATCTTCAGCTCTAACTACGCGCTGTATGGCGATACGTCTGCAAGAATGATGGCCATTCTGGGCGAGATGGCACCGGGACAGGAAATCTATTCGATCGACGAAAGCTTTCTTGATGTCAGCGGCATAGCGGCTTATATGCCACTTGAGACCTTCGGGCGACAGAATCAGGAAAGAGATCGGGCTGACGATTGGTGTGGGCTTCGGGCCTTCCAAGACGCTGGCCAAGCTGGCCAACTTCGCCGCCAAAAAATGGACCCGCACAAATGGCATCGTGGATCTTTCCAGCCAGGAACGTCAGCGGAAGCTGCTGGCCCTAGTAAGCGTGGATGATGTATGGGGGATAGGTGGCAGGCTCAGCAAACGGCTACATACAATGGGTATCAGCACGGCCCTGCAGCTGGCTGACAGTAATATCAGCGTGATACGCAAAAGCTTCGATGTGATCGTGGAGCGAACGGTTCGGGAACTCAACGGCGAATCCTGTCTGCCGCTGGAAGACGCTCCCCCTCCCAAGCAGCAGATTGTGGTGAGTCGGAGTTTCGGCCAGCGAGTGACCAGCATTGAAGAGTTGCAGCAGGCTGTTGTCACGTATGTCACGCGGGCAAGTAAAAAACTGCGAGAGCAGGGTTCAAAATGCCGTCACATCTGTGTGTCGGTTGCTACCGGCCGATACGGTAATGAGCCTCAGTATGCAAACGCTGCTGCAATGACATGTGAGTACCCTACCAGTGACACCCGGGATATTATTGGTTTTGCACTGCGGGCTCTCGAAAGCATATGGCGTGACGGTTACAGGTACGCCAGGGCTGGCGTAACCCTGGGGGATTTCTATCAGTCAGGTGTGGCGCAGCTGGATATGTTCAGTCAGCAGTAGACCAGATTAACCGGTCCGGGCTGGGTAAAGTCTGGTTTGCCGGACAAGGCACGGATAATGCGTGGGAGATGAAACGAGAGATGTTGTCACCGCGATATACAACCTGCCTGACTGAGATACTGACAGTAAAATAGCAGCAAAAACCAGGTACCTTATGCAGAGGAAATGTTGAACTCATGACAGAACATACGGAGCACAATATCGCTGCGCGAACAGCAGAGGAACGCGAACGGATAAACATTGATCTCGCAGCCTCGAGCGTTGCATATAAAGAACACATGAATATGCCGGGGCTGGCTTTTGAGATAGAACGCCAGCTGCCGGAGCACCACCAAAGCTATTTCCTGGAGAGACTTGATTATTAAAGAAAGCAGTCCAGTAAGTATCCTTCAGGTAGCGATCCGGTTTATGCAAAATCCGAGTCCGATAAACAGTCAGCTCAGTCCTTTTCCGGAAATGGAGGAAGGTTAGCGTTTGCGCCTGTTAAGTGGGCATCCCAGCTCCACCAGTTTCCTTCGCCGTACTCCTCACGATAATGCGCCAGCTTAACGGCCTTACGTGCGAGATAGTCTGGTGTGTTCATTCCGAAAATCTCTAGCGGCACAATCTCCCGGCCCGGAACGTCTTTTAACAGGAAGTCAGGGAGCACATCCGCCTCACCGTCATAGCGCAGCGGTTTGACGAACTGGCGCTTCTCCTGCCAAAGCTTTTCTTCGATTACGGATTCCCATGACGAGTCGAGTGGTATAAATCTGGCGCTAACGGTCATCAGGGCTGCGTCTATGACTCTGCAGGTGCTGTACGGCACAGGTTTCCCGTCTCGCTGCCTAAATTTTTTTACCGGGGGATCGTTTTCAGCAATCAGCATAACTTTTTCTCCGCGGCGCCAGTCACCAAGCTCCCGGGAAAAACTCCGGTTAAGGCGGCTGATTAGATCTGCCGGTACATCGAGGGACGGGAATCCGGCCGACTGACCGAGCGGCAGCGTGCCGTTCAGATGCCCTTCCCTTTCTTCCGTGCAGGTTTTCAGATAAGAGATCATCACGAGGCGCTTGTTAGATGCAGCTGCCGCGTCAACGATAGCCCAGTTGTTCCTGACCTACTGCGTGTCTGGTCGTGCCATCATGACCAGAACGGACTTCAGCGGCGTTTTTCCCACGTTGATTTTTTCTGCCACCTGCTTCAGGCGCCATGCGGCCCAGGCATTATCTCGCGTGCGTTTGTCAAAGTTAGGGTGCCAGTGATTAATCTCCGCTTGTTCCCACATGAAGTGAAGCAGACCAAGGAGGCGCATCGCTGGCTGTCGCCTGCGCTTTCCTTCAGTTCTTGTAGCAGGAGGCTGAGTCGGAGCATCGTGCTCTGAAGCTTCCTTTTTCTGGAGTCCGGTAGGTAACTTGATACGAAAATGCCCTGGCGAGACGGCTTTAACGACGTCTGAGGTGTTGATTTCAATCTGCTTTTCATCTGCCCAGACTGAATAAAAGCGGCAGTCAGGGGCGTGTTCGGAACCACTGTAGGACCAGCGTGCCAGCCAGTAGTTATCATGCGTGGAAGAATAACAGGCTTTGAGTCTGCGGCGCTTTTCACCTTCCTCATCCTTCGCACACTGACAGGAGATCTGCGTGGTTGCCTTGTTCTGTCGGGCAAACCGAATGTAGTGTTTAAATGTGTCTGCCTGGTCCTTCTGAAATAACGCGTCACACTCAACTGTCTTTATCTGACCTGTAAACCGGACAGGATAGGTTTTGATGTCTGTCATGAATTTATCCTCAGTGAATCAAGGCTCGGCGACATTACATCTACCCAGGGCGTCCTCGCCTGCCATTCCATTTATTTGATTATGTTTCTGCGTATTGTTTATGCCAGTTAGGAAGTTTTGTCCTGTGCATGGTTTAGCGTGTATTTTTAAACTTCCAGGCAATCGAACTGATGCGGGCATTTAGGCGGCTTCGGTTCTCAGATGTTCACTAATTACAGTAATATCAGCTTCTGAATAGCGTGCAGATAGTTCGATATAAGCTATCCCTGCGCTGTTACAGGCTTCACGTTTGATCGCGTCACGTGTTATGGCATCACCCTGATAATGGCCAGAGCCATGGTATTCAACAACGGCAACCGGCTGCCCGCTTCGATCGATGATCACAAAATCAGCCCGCTTACTGTTAATCGCCCAGTAGGCTTGTTTGCTGTCAGAGCCCAGAATTTCCCCTAGTGATACCTGAGCAAATACGCGATAGCTACGATGCGATTTTGACAATAAGGCTTCCAGTCGGCAGAAAACTGCATACTCGCTTTTATTCATCAACGGACGCTTTCGAAACTCACTACATCTGACGTTAGCCAGCTGTCGTTCGGCTGTGTTTTCTTCTCTTGTCTCTTGGGGCTTAAAGCTATCTTCACTGCGTTCACGTTGCTGATAAGGTGAGCTGCGCCCTGCGCTGCCTTTCTTTCTACCCGGGCGCCCGGATCTCGTTTTACTCAGAATCTTAATCAGCACAAAAGCGACGAGCGCTAACAATAAAAAACTGGTCAAACTCATTGAAATCCATCCATGACTATTCATACAGGTAAGGTTAACATGGTTAAAAACGAAGCGGCCCCAAATAGGATTTATCCTTCCCCTGCTTTGGTAGTTATGAATTTTGAGTCTATTTTAATCTGCCATAACTTCAAATTCCCTTAACAACAAGTAGTTAACAGATGTGTTATTACTCATTTGAGTATATGAATCTATGTGTTTTTGATTCTTTACGTATATACTCATTTATGGTTTACTCCTTTGCACTATCACTCAAATGAGTAAATGAGACACTGAGCATGAAGATCATTTCGTTTCTGAATCCTAAAGGTGGCTCTGGCAAAACCACTGCCACAATCAATGTCAGCACCTCCATTGCCAGTAGCGGTAAAAAAGTCGCAGTTGTTGATACTGACCCACAAATGAGTCTGACCAACTGGAACAGCGCCGGTAAGGCTGGGTTCGATGTTTTTACCGCCTCATCTGAAAAAGACGTGTATCAGGTTCGTAAAGAACTCGGGGATTATGATTACGTCATTATTGATGGTGCTGGTTCGCTTTCTGTTATCACTTCTGCAGCCGTAATGGTGAGCGATCTCATCATCATTCCTGTTACACCGAGTCCACTTGATTTCTCAGCGGCAGGTTCAGTGGTAACTGTTCTTGAGGCGCAGGCATACAATCGCCCTGTTGAGGCTCGATTCCTGATCACTCGAAAAATTGAACAGGCAACGATGCTAAGCGTTTTAAAAGAAAGTATTGCCCAGACGGGTATTAAAGCGTTTAAAACTGCTATTACTCAGCGCCAGAGCTATGTGCGATCGGTTCTTGAAGGTGAAAGCGTTTTTAACACCTCTGACAGAGCTGCTCAGGGAGAGATTCAAATTCTGAGTAAAGAGATTCTGTCTTTTTTTGAGTAAATACTCATACGCTCATTTGAGGAGGATATATGGCACTTGAGAAAAAACATTCATCATCAATGATGACGTTCGGCGCGCATCGCGATCTGGAAAAAATTGTTCAGGCTCCTGAGGTGAAAGCTCCGTCAGAAAAGCAAAAGCGCGTGAACGTGAATTTTAATGAAGAGAAGCATTCCCGTTTTAAAGTGGCATGTGCCAAACGTGGAACCAGCATCACAGATGTGATCAATGAGCTGGTTGATGAATGGTTGCGCAAAAATGAGTAGTTACTCATTTGAGTAATGACTCAATTTAATGCATGTGTCTGGGTTAAGTTATGGTTGCTTAACAGGCTTGGTAGCTTGACCTCTATAACTAAAAATACCATGTGGACTATTAATAGAAACTCAAATGAGTGAATGAGTGAATGAGTGAATGAGTGAATGAGTAAAAGTGTAAGGGCGTCATTGAGTAAATACAGCAGAGCTCAACAGCACCAGATGCTTTTCTGGTTAGTTTGTTTGGCACTTGGTCTGTTTGTCAAAGTACATATACGAGAGCAAGCTTTTTACTCATAGAAGTAAATGAGTAAATGAGGTTTAGCTCATATGCCATTACTTAGAGAGTATAATCAGTTTGTGCAAGCTTGATATTTGTTATGTCTTATGAAGCCTGATCCACTATCAATTTTGAATCTATGAAGTAATACTCATATGAGTTTATGAGTGATGTAGGCTCGCAATTGACTAAATATTTCGTATTTGAGTTTTTACTCATTTGAGTGAAAGCTCAAAGTGCAAATAACTTTCAATAGTGTTTCTCATTCCTTGACCAGTGAAAATTCCAATCTGCCTTTTAGCGACACACAGTCCTTTCTGGTTTATCCATGCCTCGTTAAATCACTCCCGCTTCGTCTTCCATAAAGGTCTAAAATTTTAGGTACAGATTCTGTTATGAGTAAATAATAAAGACGGGCTCGATTACCCTACAACTCTTTTTTGAGTGTATACGCATACATTGAGTAAATGAGTATAAAGGTATGCAGGGGCTTGAGGTGTATTTACTCAAAAGAGTAAATGTGTTTTTACTCATATGTCTTTAACAAAAGGGATAATCAGCGTTCACGAGCGTAAAGTTCAATGATGCCCTGAGCAGCCTAAAAGAGTATTCAGTATTTGAGTTTATGAGTAAATACTCATATGGATTGAAAAGTAATAGCGCTTGATGCTGACAAGCTAACTTTAAATTGAGTTTTTACTTAATTGAGTAAAAGAGTAAAAACTCAATAGATTTAGTGAGTTTTGATGGTGTAGCTAATTGTAATTAACCTGTAAAAAATCCAGGTCAGCATACTTTAGCGACAGGCAGTTCTTTCCAATTGGTTGTCCACGCCTTACTCAACATTTCACGCTTCATTTTCCAGTCAGGGTCGATACCTTTACCCGCAAATCCAATATTGTAACGCCCCGACTGGTTCATTTTGTCTATTAAGCTCATCAGCGCCTCGCTGCCTGTACGCGGCACCTCATCGTCGAACAGATTAAGCTGTGCCATGCTGTTCGGCCGCAGCTCATTCAGCATGATGCCGGCTTTCGCATAGCGGAAGCCCGGGCGCCAGATCGCATCAAGAGACTTCACTGCCGCCTCGATGATATTGCGCGTGTCCTGTGTGCCGACGCGCAGCTTCACAAAGGCCGTATTGCCGTACCCGGGCTGGCCAGTATCGAAAGGGGACGTGCGGATAAAAACGGAAACGTGATGGCAGAACTGGCGATCCTCACGAAGCTTTTCCGCCACGCGCTCGGCGTAGGCGCAGACGGACTGACGCATTGCGTCATACTCCGTAATACGTTCGCCAAAGCTGCGGCTGACCACTATCTGCTGCTTTGGTGGCGGTGCGTCTTCAATCGGGATGCAGGACTCACCGTTAAGCTCACGCACCGTACGCTCCAGCACTACGCCAAAGGTTTTTCGGATGAGGGAAGGGGAGGCGCGCGCCAGATCAAGCGCTGTTGTCACGCCGAGCAGATGCAGGCGCTTTTCAAGCCTGGAGCCTACGCCCCAGAGTTCACCCACGGGCTGGCGTGAAAGCAGCGTCTCTGTCCGCCTGGGGTTTCCCGGCGTGAGCGCCAGCACCCCGCCAAACTGGGGCCACTCCTTTCCGGCCCATTGCGCTGACTTTGCCAGCGTCTTCGTCGGCCCCAGGCCAACGCCGACAGTCAGCCCGGTGCAGGTTTTGACATGGTTGCGGATCATGCGGCCAAAATCCTCATAGGGCATGGCCATTTCCATGCCGCGGCAGTCGCAGAACCCCTCATCCACTGAGTACACCTCCAGACGCGGCACAACTTCCTCGATGCAGGACATGACCCTTGTACTTATTGAGTGGTATAAAGCGTAATTACTTGAAAATATATGGATTTTTTCAGGAAAATGCTGGTTCTTTATCTTGAACCACGGATCGCCCATTTTCACGTACTTTTTGGCTTCCTTGCTGCGTGCGATAACGCAGCCGTCATTGTTCGACAGGATGGCCACCGGCGCATTTTTCAGGTCGTGACGGAATACCTTCTACGCGCTGGCGTAAAAGCTGTTCACGTCAATCAGGCCAAACATGTCAGTTCCTTTTGCGGGGGGTATGCACGAAGTGCACCACGACGCCGAAAATCTCAAGCGTGTCCGGGTCCGGAATGATGACGGGCCAGGCGGGATTCA
>Ga0157364_1000120_pt1 | contig 36159 bp, 32 predicted proteins | sample AttsexASBM2_FD_111476 | JGI IMG/M metagenome (GOLD analysis project Ga0157364, IMG submission 111476) | Fungus gardens microbial communities from leaf cutter ant in Ribeirão Preto, State of São Paulo, Brazil - Atta sexdens ASBM2 | ecosystem: Host-associated > Fungi > Mycelium > Unclassified ...
CCAATGATTTTGCAAGCTCCTCTTGCGTTTGACTCTGATCTTCTTCGAGTAATGCCTCTAATTCTTTGTCTTCGAATTTTTTTGGCTGTCCAGAGCGAGGCTTGTCTTCAACGCTGAAATCTCTATCCTTGAAACGTCGAAACCATTCTCTATATGATTTATCAGTTGGAGCAGTGTCACCATAAACTTCGACAAGCATTCGATGGGCTTCAGCCGCACTTTTCTTCCAATTAAAACAGAAAATCAAAACCTCTCGCAAATGCTGCTTGGTTAACACAAAATTCGACATTTCAAATACAGTAAAAATCAAGGTTTTTGTATGAAATTTAAAGCGATATAAACTGAATATTATTAGCAGATGTTTAATCTCTTTGACCGCCAAAATCAGCTGTCATTATGAACCATTCACAAAAGCTAGAGCCATCTTTAGGGAAACGGACCGAACTAATTTGTACTCTCAATATATAAAATACACATAGAATTATATATATAAAACATATAGAACATTATAGAATTTTTTTAATAAAACAATTATAGTTTAAATTAGAAATAAGATTTTTTAAAGTCTTATAATATTTTCATTTATTATATAAGACTCGGCACTATTTCTTTTACAAAACTATTAATGATAATAATACACGAAAGAAGATATAAAATAGAAAAAGATACGAACCATCCCATAGACTAGAAAGCACATATTCTTGTATCTGTTCACGAGCGCATAAAATATTAGCTGCGATTTGCAACCAAGATATACTAGTGCCACTCATAGATAAAACTACGAGGAATTGTTTGAAATAATTTACGAGCTCCGTGAAATCGAAAGTACTTAGAATCACTAAGTAACTTGGAATCAATGGAAGGCTCATATTCTTCTTGTCTACTGATAATGCTGTCAATTGCTTCTCAAGTTCTGATACTTCCAAGGAAAATATTGCCTGTATCTGAAATAATATTTAAAATTCTTAAGCATTGCTAATATTTTAAAAAACATTGTACAAAACTAAAAATTAAAAAAAATTCAAGAACACGGAAACAACTTATCTATCTAATTTGAAGAATCTATAAGAATTAAAAAATTTAGAAACAATTCAAAATTTAATAAATCTGAATCGTCAGAGTTATTAAATATTTTAATACTATTTCTATCTAATTCTATAAAAATGATATTTTACATTTACCCTGGATTGTGTAATGTATTTTCCAAAACCCACGCACAAAGAATAAATGTATGTTAGAAGGGCTTTTAGAACGTTTTCTTGAGTTGCATCCACAGATTTCACCATATCCAAAACTTCAAATACTCTAAAAGAAAATGCAAGTGCATTTTGAAATCAATATCTTAAAAAAGAAATAAACTTTTGAAGATTCGTATTAGAAATATTTAATTTTTCAAAGTTGTAACATGTTTTGAGATGTCGAATAAATAATTGAACGATATAAAGAAATCAATTTTTATAAAGTAATTTGTAATTTTAATAATATATAATTATTTAATATTATTTTTAATATAATTATTTAATAATATAAAAATAATATCTTATAGAAATAAAACAATAAAAAATATTTACAATTTGTTCGTAAACCATTCTAATTCCGGCCAAGATGCGCCCTCCCAGGAGTTGGAAAAGAAGGTATTGAGAAGAACACCCACGTCGACTGAATCCTCGTAGAATATTCTCGGGTCGATGATATTGGAGTGACACAACGCCAGAAATTCCTCGGCTGCACCACAAAGTTTCTAGAAAACTTTTGTGCTTTTGTTTTTGTGCGAGCTTATGAGCTTTATACAAAAACTGCTAAAATTTTTTTTACAACAATATTTTTGGGATTTTAAATCTCTTTTATGTATATTTGTAACATAAAATTTCTCCATCAAAAAAAATCTTTAATTACTTTCAATATATTTTACTCGCATCCATGTAGGTGTCAAATTCTTCTAAATTTTTATTTTCAAGTCAGTGAATTTTATTTTAACTTTTATTTCAAATTTAATGTAATTTTAATTTTGTGAATTTCTAAACTTTTAAATCTTGAAATATTTCAAATATAATTTTATAGCTTTCCCATTTTTTTTATTTGACTATCATTTATTTCACCTTTCAATTACTGAAATATACGTTCCTTTTGTATTTACTTCTTCTAATAACTCACACAAATCTGGTGACGTATCATCTTTGATGCAGGCTCGCACCGCATCAGTATTTGCAACGCACAAGACTGTATAAGGTAAGATGCACTGCAGAATACTGATCGATGGCGTCAATTTCTCTTCGTCGACATAGTCTTTCTTGTTTGGCGAAGTCTGGGAGTGAATCGACTTTAACTGATTCTTAACTTTTGAGATTATGCGTGGTAGCAGATTTAGATGCAATCTCCTCAGGGATAATGCCCACTGTGCCAAAACTGGTAATAATACCGACGATGCTGTCTCGACGACCAATGACGACGTGTCGTGGAGTGCTGTCAACACCAATTCCTCGCACTGCAATTTTTATGTAACAACATATCAATAATACAAAATATAACAGGGTGTTTATTTTGAAATCTTGTAAAAAAAGTTTCCTGAAAAATAAAATTAAAGATGTTGTATGGGAAAGAAATGACTTGAAAATTTCCTGAAAATTTTCCAAGTGTTTTTTCAGGTAAATACTATATATAAATAAATTTATAAAAATGATAAAAGAAACGATAAAAAGATAGAAAAATATGTAAAATAAGATATTTACTTGGAAGTATTTATCAGGATCATCCATCAAAGCTATGAGTAGCGCGAGGCTTTTCACTACACTAGTTCGTACAACAGGATCTTTGTCCTCCAATAACATTTGTTGCAACATTGACAGCATTAGTGAATTTCTGATGGAAGCTGATGTATAGGATGCCAACACAGAGCAACATTCGACAGCTAATAATCTTCTCTCTGGATACTTATGCTGACTTTGTTCCCAACAAATTGTTAGAATTTCTTCCGTTTCCAGCGACTCTTCTGCGAGCTTCGCCATGACAATTAAACCTGACATAAAAATAAACTTTCTAATAGATTTATTCAGTAAATGAAAAATTTGTTAATTATAAGTATTCTTTATACATTGCAAAATTACACAAGTGCAACTTCTTTTCTAAAAAAAAAATTTTTTTTATTTATAATAAGTCTAGCAATCAAAATAATTAAATTGTATATTTTTTACTGACCGGCCAATATCATTTGTCGCTCATCCTCCTGCGGTCTTTTCTTTAAGTTGAATAGCATTTGTAATAACTTATCCCTCTCGCTGGAATTGGAATGGAGATAAATTGCACTAAGGATCAGAGGAATAATTTCTTCGCGTCTATTAAGGATAATGTTGGGTACTACACGTGGCAGAGTATATGCTAAAATATCAACTAATGTATCCCGAGTGATTCCGTGCTTTAATGATTCTCCCATTGAGGCTATTAATGATCCCGAAACATTCGCCATGCAATGTGTCACTATTTCCGACTTGAATTTATTCGGCAAATTTCTGTAATGTTCACAAATGTAATTAACATATCTTAAATACTTAAAAATCTTCATATTATAAATAAAATCTTTATATTTTTCAAGTTATTATTTAATTATTTCACTTCTTTATAACTTAGAAGAAAGTTTATGTTATTTTTATATTATTTCTCAACTTGTTTATTATTAACTTTGACTAGTTAAATAAACAAATTACATTAATGTTTTTACAAATTAAATATATATAATAGCATAAAATAACCTGGAGGATGCAGTTGATAGGACAGAGGATTTCTCTGTAATATTTACTCTAGGTAACTGCAGTCTAGTCCACTCTTTATCTCCTGGATCTGTTTCATCCAGACTAACTACTGCAGAAACGCTATCATCTTCTTCTGGTTCCTGAGTAGTGATTGATATATCTCTTGGTAATGGTTCAAGTAGTTCAAATTTATCAGGAGTTGTAGAGTTGGAATTAATGGTACGGATAGTTCCACAGCTACCTGACTATAAATAAAACTACAGTAATTATATAATAAACTCAAAGCTCAATTTTTGAAAAGAACAGAAAGGAATATTATAATCAAATAATGAGCATTCGTTATATAATCTGTTCCTGTATAATTTTTCAATTGTTATCAATTATAAAGAATTGTTATCAGAAGAAAGCACTAATTAGTCAGCTTACTTTTACTGGATTTTCTATAACAATTTCCTTGTTTGATGAAATAACTTCCTGGAGAGCATTTTTCTCTTGCTCCAATACTGCAATTTGCTGCTGCAATCTTTCAATCTGTTCTGCCTGCAAAAAAATAGAGCTCTTAGAAAATTCACAAATTTAAGCAATCTAGAATTTAAACATTTTAAAACTTCTTTATTAAAGTAACAAACCATTTCCAAAGATTCATCCTTCTGTTCCTCAACATCTTCGATAACAAAGTCCGTTTGCACAGCAACGCTTATGGATGGAAGTTTGTCATATCCGTTGGCTCTCATGTATTCCCGATATATCTGCAACAATTCCGTAGGTTTGGGAATATTTAATCCCACATCTTGCCAATCCTCGAAATCCTGCTCTTCGCATTCATCGCTGAATGTGATCGAGGTGAGTTTGTATGATCTTGCCAATAGATATTCATTGATGAGAAAATTCAGCGCTCGCTGCTCATGCGGTTTTATGGGCAGTTCAGTAATCAAATTTTTTTTAGAGTTCTTGTCTGGGGTCTTCAATGTACCTTCCAATTCTAAAATTTTAAGTATGATTAATTAAAAACTGTATTATAAGTTAAAAGATGTTTTATCATTCAAGTGAGACATACCTGTTACTACAGTCAAATTAGCACGCAGAGCAGAAATATTTTCCTTGGCTTTGCGTAATTCGAATTCAAGAATGGCTACTCTTTCGTCGACGCCAGCTCCATCTTCTGAATATCGAGTCATATCCAACGAATCCAAGGTAGCCTGACTAGAAGATCTGGCTAATATTTCATTTATATGTAATATTTTATAATGTCTGTTTTATCGTTAAGCAATAACACTGTATTATCAAAAATTAAATCAGAGACAATCAGTATTAAAATGATAATCTGATTAAAAGTATATACAATGTGAAATATAATAAACAGACGTAGAAAGTAAAGAAATAACATAAGCAAAGTTTATAATTTACAGACATACAATTTAAGGATAGATTTTAAGGATAGAAATATAAGCATGATGTTTCCAAAAATTCCATATTGTTTGCAAATTAAAATCGTTTTCAAATTTTTTGTACAAGACAATTGCCTTACTTGACATACCTTAGGGTTCTAACAAAGTAAGTCTGATTTCGTGATTAAAAAACAAGATACATACGCATTGAAGTATATGGCTCTGGTTTGATATTGGAGCTCTCGAAATTGTTTGGATTTGAGAAGAATTCCTTAAGAATGGACAGCTCCTTGCCAGCTTCGCATAATTCAGCATGCAATTCCAAAGCCGTCAAGAAAAACTTCTCGTTGAGAAGTTTCGTTGCTATCTCCTCGTAGGATATCGATGTCTTTGGAGTCGCATATTCTGAAGTAACAGTATTCGTGAAGAGTATTTCTGCAGTTAATCACTCTGCGGTTGTAATTGTTTTTCAGCAGTTGGTTGTGTGATTCATCAGTAATCAGTATACATTATAGCAAGGAGAAGGTTACCTCTGTTATTCGTGGATACAGATATTTCCTCGATGATACTCGCCATGATATTATTACACTCAGCTACTTATAAGGATAAGAAATGACATATCCACGTGAGACAATATTGGTCTGTTTTACGTAGGACGCCGCTTTGACATTAAATACTATACGTATGTAACGGAAAATGATTATTTATAAGTCAGATAAATGACAACTCATCTGACAGACAGTATTGTGGTACATAGATTGGCGACTCGTGCGCCAAGTAAATTTTACAATGCTCTACAAGTTCATGAAATTCCCTATTAAGCAACCAATTAAAATTTAATGACGAATTCGATTGGAAGCACTAGTGCATATTGAACCTGTTGTACACTGATTTAATTTGAGTATAAAAATGAAATGCAAGTACTTTGAATTATGAAATATATATTTTACTTAATAGTACAATAAAATACATTAAGTATTTCACAATTTCCATGTTTATTTATAAAGATCTTTTACCTGTTATTTTGTATACGACGGCATTTAATCGAATTCACTACAAGCAAGTTGGCTGATTTTTGAATGATGAGGCTGACTTTTTATTCTCTTAAGATTGCGCACCAATGTATTTTAACTTCAAGCGAGGCTTAAAACTCTTCTCCATCTCTGTCTCCTTTCAACTTTAAAAAGAGAAAGTTTTAAGTCTCACTTAAAGTCAAAGTAATGTTGGTACAACAAGGCTTCAAGTTTTAAAAATATAAATTATACAACCTCTCATTTATAAATAAATTTAACATAAATGATTTTTATTGATATATATAAAAATTATAAAAAGTGACTTGAAGATTACAGAATTGAAAATATATCAAACTAGTGCCATTTCTTTTCTTCTTTCGTTTTTATATATATATTATCTAATTATTAAGAATTTATTACAATTATTGATCAAAGTAAGATTCTTGATATAATAATATAAATGAAGGATTTACTTTATTAAATTGATTGCAACGTTATCATTTCATACATGTATTACATATGCTTGACATTATATCTTAAGTCATATATATTATTGACATTTACAAAGCATGCACGAAAATGCATAGAGAGTACAAATGTCACGATCTTTATAGTTCATTAATTCAATAAATTCAATGTTAATTAATTAAATGTTTTTTTTTTTTAGAAAAGCACGTCTTCTAATATTTTCTCTAGAAACGCTATGTTTTCTCCCAATCTTCCACTTTGTTTAAAATAAGCAGACATGAATTCGAAGGATTCAAGGGAAACCATCGTCATCTTCCTCGGCCATCTCTTTGGCCAGCTCAAGATCCTGTTGTTCCCGCTCTCTGCGCTCTTCCGCGGACTCCAAATCCTTCCCGTAAGATTTCGGTGGATAACGCATCGCTTTCACGCTCTGATTGTGCAAGTCCAGGCAGAAGGTGATTCTTTGATGGAAGGCCAACAGTGGTTCCTTGGTGCAGTAAATATCCGTGGTCTCCTTGCTGCGCATGTAGCCGTTCTCTGGATCCAAGGTGGCCTCAATAACACCGTCACGGATCGCCTTAGCCACAATAAACTCTGCATCCACGCTGGAGTCCAATCCTAGTTTGCGAGCAATGTCAGCTGGCGAGATGCGCGAATAGGAGAGTCCAATTGAACGAATCGCAGTCTTGATAACATTGTGCCGCAGCCGCAGGATCAGTGTGAATGTGTGATCGGCGCGGAACTGCGGACCAAAGTTTTCCAGGACCTCACCGAAACGTTGCAAATTACCCAGACGTACCGCCTGTGTTAATTGAAAGTACGGGGCAAGGGCTCTCCGTAGAGCGGCCTGCCGGAATATCTGTCTCTCTGGGATGTCGCCAAGGAGAAGCTCCACGGCGACCGCTAATTTCTGTACAGTTTGTCTAAATCCAACCGCCGTAGTCTGCGGCGCTTTGCGCATCGCTTGTACTAGATACTTGTGAGCAGCTGAATACTCCAATCTGGCGGCCTTTATCCTGCCGAGGTAATAGAGGAAGCGAGCCCACTCATTGTTGCTGGCCGATTCAGGAAAAGTCGACTTGAGCACTAGCTTGTCTGCTTGATCATAGAGATTGTAGTGCAGATAATTGCGCAACAAGCAATTGATCAGCACCGCTTGGCCCTCGAAGTCGTTGCGTAGAGTTGCAGTACGCAGACGAAGATGTAAAAAGCCACGGATCTTGTCCAGCTGATCCGTAAGTTCGTAAGCGCGCGAGTGATAGAAGTAGCATTTGGCGGCAATCAGATCTATGGTCCTACGGTTCTGCGCGGCTATCTTCTGGACCAGCTGTTCCGAGCATTGCACTGCCTCGTTGTACTTGCCAGTGTCGATTAGTCGAATCAACACCAGCAAATGAATGTAACCGTCGATCTCGGGCAACAGAGATGCCGAGGAACTGCGGAACTTCTGGGTGATGGCCTGGCAATCGTCCACGTCCATCGGCTCCTCCACCCAAGCGAGCAGGGTGTCCCGCTCGACAGCGGACTTGGTGTAGAAACCCGTGACGAGGCCGCGCAGCACGACCGGATTAAGACGACGACGGGTGTTGGGTAAGGCGCGAAGGGCACGAAGGACGAAACGTGGCTCCTTATTCTGCACCGCTTTCTCGATTTGCCGCGTGTGCTCTCGAATGTCGCACAAAGTCTGCATATCGGTGTCCCTGCGTTCACCCGCGCCATCACCATCGCCGTTGGCGTTCTGCGTGTCCGACGGATTCACATCCACGTCCATTGCCTCGACGTTTTTACCGGTCGGTACACCCATCGCTATCCCGTAATAACTATCTACTTGTATTAACTTGTGACCGCAGTCTGATTCACGACGTCTATCCGTCGACAAAGTCACAGACGACACGCACTCTTTAAATTCCTTTCTTTGAGTCCGATATTCGCTCAGGTTCTCATTGTCCACCTTTAATGTTGTATCGCTGCATATTTATGCAATTCACGTACGTTTCAAGTAAGGTTAGAACGCTCGCTTATTGGTGTACTCGGTTGCATTCGCTTCGGCGCTCATGACGTTTTAAGCGTCGTTGCATCCTTGTTGCTTATTAAGGCTGTAGTCAAAGTCTCGCTACAAATGGTTTGAAGCATTTGATGGAGAAAGAAAAAAGAATTTTAACTATAAACTGACCAGTTAAAAAACGCTTCAAAACGTTTGCAGCATCACATTGATCGTATCCTAAATATTAAACAAGGACAATTGATGCTCTCAAGCTCTCGAGTGGCAAAGCGAACGCAGCCTCGATCGAGGGCCTAGTTTACATCACGCATTCGATACAAGTGCTAAACTAGTAACTTTCTATTGAATTATCTTAATTTCGGTGATATATGTAAACATATACGTGATATGCGTACTTAATTAATCATTTTCATGCATATTGTATTTAATTTTTTTAGAACATCAGTCTTCAAATAAATTTCTGAAATTGAGATTATTTCATAGAAAGTTACTAGTTAGTAATTTTAGTAACTTTAACTTTTAGTTAGGTTAGATTGGTACGCGTATCAAATATTCAATATAAAAGGGATCGAAGGGTCTGTTCTTTTTAAACTTTAGCTAAAAAGAACAAAGTCAATGGAGTTCGTAATTTTTTGTGATTGATGTCGGAATTCGGATAACGATGGCCATTAGTACTTCGCGTGTGGAGGAGCTAATTAATTATTTTAAGTCACACAATAAAATTCGAGAACAACAGAGCCATTCGGCGAAGGTACACAGCGTAGGATGGAGTTGCGACGGCAAATACTTAGCTTCGGGCTCCTTCGACAAGTCCGTTTGTATATTCTCGCTGTGCCCGGATCGTTTGGTTAGTAAACATAACCTATGACGATTCCTTTCACGCGGCGCGATTTGCCTTCCTATAAAATGAAAATTTTCCGTGATATTTTCCATACAACTTAACGCATTATATTTATATTGACGCATTATATATTTTATTTGAAGCATTTTTCTTTCATTAATTATTTATCTGTAAACTCGATAATTACAGTAGAGAACTTAATATATATATATATATAACAGCCGATATTAAAATGATCAAACAGTATCAGATGATATTATAATTGTCCTTTTTGGACGATTCCTTCTGATTTGTAAAAGAAAATGTTAAATTTTGTTGTTTTAAGGGAGCATATAACTACAATAAGTTCAACTGCTTTTATTTCCTTTTTTTGGTGTAGTTATTCTTAAAAAAGAAGTTTGAAATGAAAACAAGAATCAAGTGACACATCGGAATATCTTCTATGATTTTATTTAAAATTTTTTGTGTCTGTTTGAATTTGAATACGTTTTAAAAAATTGCATTTTAAATATTAAAAATTTTCAAGTTAGAAAATAATTTACTTTATCATTTGAAATGAAGTCATCTAAAACCTTTAATTTTTAATATTAATTATTTATAATAATTATATTTTTAATATTAACGTGATTCTAATCATGGTTTTGATTATGAAGTTTTTAAAATACTTTTTTTTTAATTCAGAAGCAGGAAACGACTTTCAGAGGACATGGTGGTAGCGTAGACCAGTTGTGCTGGCATGCTTTTTGTCCAGAATTATTATCTACTGCAAGTGGAGATAAGACAGTTCGCATCTGGGATACAAGAACACAAAAATGTACAGCGAATATTAGCACTAGAGGAGAAAATATTAATATATCATGGTCGCCAGATGGTAACACGATTGCTGTAGGAAATAAGGAAGATTTGGTCACGTTCATCGATGCCCGAGTGATGAAAATACGTGCGGAAGAGCAGTTTAACTTCGAGGTAAACGAGATCTCGTGGAATAAGGATTCAGATACGTTTTATCTGACAAACGGCCAGGGTTGCGTGCATATACTTAGCTATCCCGAGCTGGAGTTGTTGCATGTGATCAAGGCGCATCCAGGTACTTGTATCTGCATTGAGTTTGACCCAACTGGCCGGTATTTCGCCACTGGATCTGCAGATGCACTGGTTTCTCTGTGGGATGCCGACGAGTTGTGTTGCTTGAGGACGTTCTCGCGGCTAGAGTGGCCAGTTAGAACTATCTCTTTCTCATATGATGGACAACTCCTGGCAGCGGCTTCCGAGGACTTAGTCATAGATATCGGTGAAGTGCAAACTGGCGAGAAAATTGCTGATGTTCCAGTAGAAGCAGCAACATTCACTGTTGCATGGCATCCAAAACAATATCTCTTAGCTTATGCATGTGACGATAAGGACTCTTACGATCGGAAACGCGATGCCGGTAGTTTAAAGGTATTTGGTTTTGCAAATGATTGAATTTCATTGTTTTATATCTTTTGTTTTGGATCCGTATTGTTTTCGAGAAATATTGTCATATTTCATAAGTATAAAACACAATATTTTATAAACTTAAGTGATATTTCACTATCATTATCCCATAATAGAGATTACGATGTGATTTAAAAATAGAACTGTATTTAAAATATTAAAAGTGATTATAAATGCAAATAAAAATAGAAAATTTTTATGTATTTAAATGTGAATATAAAAGATTGATGAATATTATGATTTGATATATGAAGATATATATGAAAAATGAATTTGGAAAGAAATATTTTAATTTATGAAACATTCATTAAATTTCTGAAAATATCAATATAAAAAAATAGGCTGCACGTTTCAGCTGAACATTATACGTTATCCTATCGATTATATTCGGAATCGATTTATTAATTAGAATTCTCGAGCGTATCAAGTATGAAACTTTTGTTGACCGTTCGGTCGGCATAGTTACCATTTGGCTCAGGTTTTATTCGAGCCATGTAAGTCACATTTTGTTTCATCGCGCGGTCATCGTGGGAACTTCGCATTCTTTGCTGATCTCACTTTGCCTCCTTCGATAATCGCTATGGCGAAGCAGAATGAAATAAACACCATCTGCGAATGTCGGTATGCTCTTGAAGAAGATCCGCAAGAGACGAAAGACAGCTTCAATAACATCCCAAATATTCACGAGATCGATGAGGCAGAGAGCGAGACCGAAGAAATGACGGCTTTAGACCAGCTAGATCTTTTTGGTTCGGATGAAGAAGGTGATGAAGTTGTGCAGAAGACTAAGGACACGTCAGACGATGAATCCGTATATATAGGCGAGTCTTTCTGCTCTGACGAATCCTGCGATGAATCCGAAGTTACAAATGTCACGTCAGGATCGCTGAATACTTCGTCTCTGATCCATATCACTGATCTCCCGCTCAGCCAGAGTTCAAAGGAACAGGAAATTAGAGTTAGTGAGAGTTGGAAAGACAATTGTCAGGATGAGTCTTATTTGTCCAGTGATGAACTGCCTCGCGCCACCACAGCAGATAGAGATAGATTTACCAAATCAAGAAAGTGTAAACGGTGGAATATGAGCTTCACTGACGAGGAAATGCGTAAGATCGAGCGGGAGAATGAGCTACTGCTGAGGAAGATTATGGCACAACAAAAACCTCGGCACAAAATTCTTGGCGAGGATACCGTTCAATCTAGGACTAGTAGTTCCGCGATAAATAGGAAGAAGTTGCAAAAGAAGATAGAAAATGATAACATGGTATGTAATTTCAATATCACAGATACAAAGTATAAAGTAGATGGATACATGTTTCTTCATTTTTATAAATTGAATACAATAGCTGTGCAGTGCATAACGTGAAAACTTCATTTGCAGCTACTCCTCAGAAGAATACAACAGGCGAAATCTTGCGTTTTCACAAATACATCGAAAATGGGTTGTAGATTGACCTTTTTGTAGAATTTTTATAATGTTGAAAAGAATTTTGTTTCATCTCGTTATGAAACAAAATCAACCACATCAGCGGAGTAAGATAATCAACTGCTACTGTAAAGAAAAAACATTGGGATATAAATCAAGAAATTAGGCCTTATCATTTTTTAGTATGACTCCTAAGTAGTCGCCGCAACTCTATTATGTCATGCTGTCATAAGCGAGAAATGACACGTTGAAATTTCTTACATGCCATTTGTAAATAAAAAGCTTGAGCGAAACAAGATAATGAGATAATCGCTTTAAAACATTTATAAAAAATAAGAAATGCTTTTCTCTCATGTAGTAAATAGATATAAAAGGCAAAAAAATACGCGTAAGATTTTAAGCCTATTTTCACTTTATGTGCCTTTTACGACTATTTACTGATTCGGGGGAGGGGGAAGGGAGGAGGGATAGTTATGCAAAAAAACTTCCATGTCTCATTTCTTACGACCTCACAATTCAATATTATCACGGCGACTAATTGGGAGCTTTAAATGTAATATTATTTATGTAAATGTCAGTTTTGAAACAACTTACAATGGATTTCGACTCAATAAAGAAAAATCCTCTGTAAAGTTCGTACTTTCTCGAATACAAAACATTACGCTTTTTTGTGACTTCTTTATTAAAACACAACGATTACCAGTCTTGAAGAATAGGTACACATTTCTTTAACTTCACATTTTGTGTATACGGCGCAATCTTGTAAACTTGTCTCTTGAAAATTTGCTTGAAGCTATCTCTACAAGACTATAAAAAATCACAGTTCTCACTCATCTCAAATAACTTAATTATCACTCATGGTTAATATAAAAAATCGGGAACTCTTGAATATTGTGACAATTCTCTTTTTCTTTCTTTTTTTCCCTTGCACTATATCATAGACATAGTATTCATTACATTCATATACGAGCAATATCGTAAGAGAAAGGGTGTATTGTGTGTCAAGGAGCAAATTATAAATTTCTGTAGATGTATAATGATATAGTTTCCTTTAAATTAATGTGTGCTGCGATTATAATATGAAACTGTATTTCTTTTTTTGACTTTTTCTTATCGATCTTGTAATTCCATATCCGTATATAAAATTCCGTGTCTGTTTCCATTTCAATGTAATTGATCGATGTATTCACTCTTTTTTTATAACAAACCAAACAACAAAACAAGATATTCGATTATCCTGCACGAAATATCTTATTAGTAAATAATTTAAAGTATCTTATATCAGTTGCTTTAAATAATGAAATAGAAAATAAGTATTAATAATATCTAGATTTTGGTTTAAGAGACTGCAATAATTGTTTGAGAGACTATTCCTGTGTTACTATTGTACAACATAATAGTAACAATTATATCACAAAGTACGCTCAGCGCAGTAGCAACAAAACATAACAATTTCCGATTCAAATATGTTATCGCGATCGCAATTATTTCGCAGCCATTAAGACCATCGTTATTATCTTTCATCAAAAAATTATGAAGCAAAATAAGATATATATATATATATATATATATATATATATATATATATATCACAAGATAAAACCTTCAAAATTTCAAGTCATTAATTTTCGCGTCTCGTTTTCCACGATTCTGTCGATGATGGAGTCCATATTGTGTTGAGCGAACGGAACGGATCAAATCCCGATCTTTCCTGAAAATGATAATTGAAAATAATTATAGTTACCTGAAAATCAAGGTTTTTTTTATTGAACCCGCATACACTTTCCATAATAGCAATTGTGAGAGTCAGCCAATCAGAGTTAAAAATTTTTGAAAATTCTTGATTGTAACTGACTAATTCTTATGTATGTCTTACGATTACTGTTATGGAAAATGTGCAGCGGCCCCTTATACTCGTTAACTACATACTTGTGTATCCGCCTCAGATTGTAATGTTTGCGACATCATGGGAGGCGCAGCCGCACCCCAGGGTGCTGCAGCCCATACACCTCCTGTATTAATTCCCCATACGCCACGTTCCTCTCCGACTGCTGCCCTAGTGTGTAATGGTTCCCAATTCGTATCGACTGTCCAATTATCTGTAAGTATATAAATTACTTAAAATTATAGATAGCATTCGTGAATTACAATCTAAATTCCTATGAAGATAAATATATTCAAAAATGAAAATATTAAGCTAAAGAATTATACTAAGTATTATATAAGTTTAATTTAAAGAAAAGCTTACTATAATAAATTAATTAATATAATAAATAAATTAAATAAATATATAATAAATAAAATATAATATAATAAATTAATTTAGAGTTTCAAGATTTAATATTCATTATTAAATAATGTAATTTTTAAATCTAGTATAACAAAATTACAAAAAAGATAACGAATTATTTATTTTATAAAAAACGTATTTATTTTATAAAATTCGTTAGTTTTATAAAGTGACACTTCTAATTCTGCTTAAATTTTTTCAAAATAATATACCTTTCAAGTCAGACAAAACAGGTTTCTCCGGAGTTTTCGGTGACTCTAATTGAAATCCGTTTGTACTCTCAGATAATAAATTTATCATAGGACTAGTGTCTTCCCACAGTTGGCACCGTGTGTCTTCTTCGGGGGTCTCCAATTCTACTAACGGTTCATCTGTTTCTGGAAGATCGTCGTACGGCACCAGCTCACATTCAAACTGCTGATAATTTGACAATTGAGAATTTCATCACATGATATTCGATAAAGTTAACTCAAACTACAACTTACTGGATGTTCTGTAAAAGTATTGATGAAATAACTATTCGAATGTTGTGATGGTTTGGACTGCAAAATCGAAGGATCTGGCTCGAGTGATTTATTATTCACGGTTGTATTACAGAGAAGGACTGGATTTGACATCAAACTATATTCTTTTAGTGTTTGCGATGACTCTTGCGTCAATTGAGATTTAGCACAATGAACGTCTTTAACATCAGTATTAAATATCGTGGACAGATTTGACGTGTTCGTTTGACTTTTGTGATTCATGTGATTTAAATTGGAAAACGACGAGACAATCTCTTGACTTCGCGCCACTACGTCGCTGAACTTGGCCCTGTTTTCGCCCCAACAGGAGAGCGGAGGTGGTAAGGGGGTAGGCATTGTTCCTATGATACGTGTTACATCCTCTTTTTGATTTACATTTCCATTTATAGGAGGAGCTGCAATGAATGAATATTTTTATCTATACAGAAGATGTATTAATCGAAATTATTCCATTTGCTTAGAAAATGCAACAATAATATAGAGAATAATTAAATAATTCCGATCTAAATCCCAGATAATTCCACAGAATATACTTCTACTATTTTAGCTAGTATTTTTGTTCTATTATGATATAAATACATACATTTAATATGTATTTTGTCAGCTATACGTCGTTTCTGCACAGTTTTCTCCTTTCGTGGTGGATTCTTATTTTGACGTGACAACTTAAAGGATGATTCGACAGTACGTGAAGTATGAATATGCTTTGTATTGGATCTAGTAGTGTTCGTCTTCCATCTATTCGGATTATTCTGCTTCTCCTTATCGTATTCATCATCATCACAGTCGCCTTCATAATTATCCTTATAATCTATGCATGGCACAGGAGGAATAGCTTGAGGTTTACTTTTTTTAGATACCGGTTTTCTTTGCAGCTTCTCTTGTTTCCCGCACGGTTGGTCAAAACTCTGAGAATAAATTATAGAAAAAAAATCTTTTTATAGATGTCTTTTTATAGATGTCAAAGAAAATTTATATCTGTTCAACATAATTTAATAATTAGTACCTTAATTTCGCGACAACAGTTTCATTGTAAATAAAGTGACTTTAGCAATAATTTTTTTGTTAAACTTTTCAATATTTAATTTACAGATATTAGATTTTTATAATTATTCCAGTATCGACGATAAGATTTTTTAAAATAAAAAGTGTTTAAAAATAAAAAGTCATAATATCGTTATTTGATTCATGATATCTTAACACGATCTTTAAGATCCTACTATGAATACTGGCCTAGAACTTACTTTACACGATATCGTTTCATCGTGAGTCGAACTCTCTGTGGTCGTGGACGAGGTTTCTTCTTCCGAAAGATGAATTGTCTTTGGAGTGCTCACTGGTTCGAGCTTTTTTAATGGAACGTGATTATTGTGATTATTACTATTATTTCCATTGCTATTTGTCTGTTTATTGCGCTTATTGTCAGACCGATTGTTAGCCCGATTGTTATTAATTATCACCGCCTCCATTTGAATCTCATGATCATTAAATTTTGGCTCGTCCTTAACACTCAATTGCGTCGATTGCGTTTTTCCTTTTCTATTTGACGTCGGACTCGATTTTGTACCTGCATTGACAATATACTTTTTCTCTTGAATCAATTGAGTGTCCATGAATACATCATTTGTTATGCAATTGTCCGATTGAGCCTCTTGAATGTTATTTTGTTTTTTATTATTTTTTTTCTTTGACACAAATACATTTGTCGTATTCGCGTTATCTACGTTAGACAACTCTTCGAATCGCTTAAAAGATAACAGATCCTTGGATTCTGTGTCCAATTTGAATTTACGTTCTTCTTCGGCGGACCAATCTGGAATCTTCAATCCTTTCTGCACATCTTTGTCCTTGTATTTTTTCACGTTCATTAACGACCAATCTGGGAACACCTCATCTTTTTTCGTCTTGTTTTTTTCGTCGCTTGTCGCAGTTTTATCATTTTTATTAGTGACACAACCGTTGCCACCACTACTTCCTTGCGTATTGCTCGAGATATGTGACAGCAGCCTTAGATCCAGAGGCGGTTGCACGGAATTCTCCTTCGAGTAATTGGCCAGGCCCTCCCGTAGTATTCGGTCCGCTTCAAGGAATGAGACCACGGCGACGCATAACATCAGTACTGACGAGAGGATAAGAGCTGCTTTCTGTACCGCGCCTTCCCACGGCGGTCTAGCGAGCACAGACGCGCACAAATTTAACGCGTGTGCCGGTAAAGTCGCCAACAGATTAAGTATCACCACGCCGTTCTCAACGTTTTCGCCGGCATCCGGTCCCATGCTCGTCATTACCAGCAGCTTTCGTTCTACGCGCGACAACGTAAAGTCCGGGGTGAACGCTATCTCGATTCTTTTAGTAGCATTCGGACTCAACTTGAAAGGTGTACAATCAAGTACCTTGAAGCCGTAGCCCTCGCAGTGCCAATCATTGATGTAGAAACCATATATTTCGATCGGCAGTTCTCCCGTATTTCTAGCCGTAAAAGATCGCTTTACGGTGAGAGTTGTCACAAGTTTATTGCGATCTCCTGGGAAAGGGAAGCGTTATAAAGAAAATCTCTTCCTTTCAATTATGATAATTAAGATGAAAATAAAAAAATCATTAAGAAATATGCGCAGTGCTACAAATGTTGATTGTAGAACATGCTTTATGGGTGTAGTAACAAGATAAATAAATTGAGCATGCGAAAAGATGCAAACTTTTTTTCCGAGATTATGAGGCGAAAATGAGGAAACGTACATACGTTCACAATCTTTAAGATGTTTATCCGTCAGTTCGAACAACAGAGGCGTAGTTGATCCCGGCTTGCGATGGCCAAATCTAAATTGTGCGCTCGCGCCTCGACCGCTCATACGTAGGACTTCTAAAATAGTCATATTATTTCTGGAAAGCCAGTAAAACATGCGTCAATACAATTAGTATTATATCTTTCTTTTTTTCTCATTATTAACTTGCCTAATATATAAAAAACCAGACGACGTCGAAGTGGAAAAAGGTGTATATGCCACGCGAATCGTCCTCGTTTCCGAAGGATTTAAATATAAAGGAAGTGATTGAAGCGCTATCGTTACGCCCCATTGTTTCTCAAATAGTTCTCGCTCATTCGCATTTTCTTCTAGTTTGAACTCCTCCGGAATCATGGACAAGCATTCTACACACACGGGTTTAAATCTGTGCGAACATTAAATGTTTGATCGTTAATTTCTCACCTAAATAAAAATGATTTGTGAAACGATTAAATCAATCACATACTTCATTGGCAAAGAGTGATAAAGACGCGCCCCTTGAGGATAGCTCCAGTCCATTACTAGCTGGACTATCAACGGATTCGCACTCGGATTATGCAACTTGATCGTTCTGTACGATGTGTTTCCGACTTGTGTCAGCGGGAACATCAAGATACTCTTGTTTTTTATGCTATTGGAACCTGCTAATAGGCTCGGCCAGTATGGCTTGATGTTCACATAAAATCTATGACTGCGTACTTCGGTTGTGTCCAAGCGCATCGTGATATTTTCCCAAGAACCATCCGTGGAGTTGATAAAACGTACATATCGCGTGTTCAAAAAGTTCAAGTCAGAGTCACGAGTGTGCGAGGGAAGGCTCATCGTATTCAACCATTGATTACCCGCTGCAAAATAAAATATAGCACTAATAAATTAATATAATAATTACAGTGTAATCATAAGAACGCAAAGCGTTCCAAATTTATAAATAATAAAATATGGATGACAGATATATCGCTTACTGTTGGTATCTAACGATAAACCTAGATAACACCGCTGCTTGCAAGTCATCGAAGGATCGATTTGTATTGAGCCAACATTATTTTCGCCTTTGGATATGACGGGCATTGTAGCTTCCTCCAATGGAATGTACTTTATCCTGTTGTCTCTGTTTATAGACGCAATATGCGTCACTTCCATCGGTCTTGAAAACGTAGAATGCACCTTCACTTGCTGCACACAGATTGATCCCTATATGGCATTGAATCGATTATGTAAAGTTACTCAAATATCTTAGGAATATTGGTTACGAAAAGTAGGATTACAACTCACTGGGAAGCAATCAGTAAAAATAAGCTTCTTTAAGGAAATTTTGCCATGTGCAACCCGCATATACACCGGCAAGATAAATCGTTCGTAGGTCGTTCGCACGAAAACATCACCAACGATTGTGTCTTCCTCAACCATGGGAGTCTTCACTTTAATTTTAAAGATTGCCAGAAACTCTGGTTTTATATATTGCTGAAGCAAGAATTATTACATATTTATAGAAAATCATGTTAGATAATGAACAAAATGTACATTTATTGTGTAAAACTCACATTTCCAGAATGACTGCATACAGTTATATTTCGAAATTCTTTATCCAATAAATCCGCAGGACCGTTTTGACATCCCATCAACTCTAAGACCGCACCAGGCATATTTACACCCCAGCTGTGTAGCTCCACATTGACGGGATTTTGATTCTCCAGTGCAAAAATTGCCTCGTTCTCAGTACCGCTTCCTACAGTACCGAAATTCATTGTTTCCATATCGTCTTCCTTCTCACCTGGTATGATTTTTTTCAATTTGCCGTCATAACTCAATACTGGAACTTCGGTCACCGATACATTTGAATGTATCAATATTGACGACTCCATTTTCACATTGTCACCCTTTCTTTCTTTGGCAAGTTGTAAAGAAAATATATTGATTTTTTGTTCAGGTTTTATTACTCTAGGAGTAAAATCTTTTATCTGAAAGTTACAAATTTTTTTATCTTAAAAGATAACTGAGGAATAGAGTTGAGAAATAAAAGAAAAAAAATAATTCTTACCGTAAAAAGTGATTTCGCGTTCGAACACATCGTGACGTTAGTAATAGCTAACGGTAATTTAAATCTATTCACCACACTAAAGTTCCGAGCTTGATTGGATTGTGGGGAACAATAATGAGTAATCGATGTGTTTACTTCTAATCCGCCTTGCAGCACTTGGGCTATCCAGGGAATTGCTAATTTCTGACTAGAACCACCTGGGCCTATTGCTTTTATTATTAATTTGCCTTTGAAGTGTTGCAAGTCCATACCGGTTTTCCCTAAGAAAATTAATATTGAGTTACTCTAAATATTAACAACGATTACAAGACATTTTTCTATAGTAGACAATGTTACATCTTACAATCGTAAACCAACATTCCAATAGCAATTGGTACATTTGTCTCTCCTGGAATTATTGCTGGTTCAAAATGCAGTTTTAATGCTTTTGATACAGGTGTATTTATAATATTCTACAAGAAACATTTTGTTTGCTTAGTAATATTATTGCCTGGAATTACTATTGATTTTCCTTTTTATAAATCGATTCTACATTCAAAAAGATTTGAATCACTTACCACAACTTTAATTGCTTTCTTTGCAGAATTTTTTAAAGCAATTGGGGTGCGAATAGGTGGTTGTAACGATCCACCCATACCTAAATTAATTATTCCAGAACTTCCACCCCAATGAAGACCAGCTCCACTTTTGACTTCTACTTCAACTGCTACCACAAGAATCTCAGCAGTATTATTTACTTTAAATCTGCAACATATATATATATTGCCAACACACTCAATTGTACATACTAAAATAAGCTTTATAAATACAGTTTATTCTACATTCTAAGTGCTCACCTAACATATGCTGTATAATTCTTTTCTGCATAAGCATTAAAAGATAATCTGATGATAGGCTTCGTTTGATAAGGTAAAATTTCCCATAATTCACGAGTACCTTCCGGCTCGCCTGATGGCAATTCCAATTGAAATTCTCCGCCACTACTATATACTTCCATTACCTTCGTTTTTGCAACAGATAAAGGAAATATTATAGATTATATAACGTGACTGATACATAATCCATTTTATATACATATGAATAATAATTCTTATAGATAATATTTTTTTGTCCATGTAGTTAATATTTACATACTTGTAAAGCTTCTGGATGCGGATTGTGCATATATATAAGTGGTGTAAAAGATGCATTTAATGGTAACTTGATATCAACTACAGGTCTGAGTCTATAAGGACTACTGACACTTATCCCTTTGACCTGCGGATTAAGAAATATTTTATTGCAAGTACATGTATCTAGTATACTATAACTGATCTAAACTTTTATTACCTGATACTTTAGTGTCCCATGTGAAGTATGTATAAAAAGGTGTGTATCAATGTCACCTTCATCTCGACCAAGGAATATTACATTAAATGTTGTATTCCCGAGCGGAGGAATTACCTGATACAAAAAAGATATTAATTCTATAATTAAATATACACGATTTCTTTTAAGTTACATATAATTGTGAATTGGATATTTAAAAATTATAAATTAGCACATGATTGTTATAAAGCATTACGAGTATTAGATACATTTGTGCTTTAATTTATTTATTTCTTGCTTTGAGTTACCGTCACATCGTTCGGTAACTTACTTTATTTTGAAAAAACGACGAATGGAAATGACGTGTATTTCCCGATATCGATGAAAGATGTATAGTTCTATTGTGATCTTTATTAAATATGATCACAGTTTCTTGATGAGGAATACCAAGTTGTCTAAAAAATTACATTATTATAATTTAATTTCTACATGATCATCGAATTGCGCGAAATACTATTTAAACAACACCTTTCTTTGAAATCCAAGATATTTGGCTCAAAAGAAATGTGAGAAAATGAATCTTCCATTTTGTCTTCGTCCGATGCAGCATCCCTTAAAAACATGACAATGCCATTCAACAATTAATCGATACATTTTCAATGCAATATTTCTTAGTAGGAAATTGAAAATGAATAGGAAAGATATAAAAAAAATTAGTTTCAAATAAACTGATATAATTAAAATATCTAATTTTTTAAACATATATTTATTTACTTTTTAAAATATATGTTTAGTTGTATAATACCTTAAAAAAGGTATTATTTATTTAAATCAAATATATTCTAATTAATTTTTTTTAGAATATGGGACATAAAAAAAATTCGAATTATCTAATCTTTGGTTTGCTAATGGTTTTGCAAATCACCTATGCTTAGTGAATGTTGTTATACATAAAGTAAGTAAAAGTGTGACAATAAAACTTCAATGATAATTAATTTTAATAGTCGCAAATAAAATATACTAGTAGATATAGACTAAGTATATGCTAGCGAAATATCTTGTTATATAATACAAAAAAGCTTACAAGGTTGTTTATAATAGGATAATCCTATACAATTCCAAGATGAATATCAAAAAGACAAATTTTATAATAAATACCTTCCCTATTTCCACTCACAATTATTTTGAGTTTTATGCTTACCCAGCATGTACCGTATTAGCAAAATCCTATAAATAAAAATAAAAATTTCAATATAATATCTTCACTTTTTGTAAACGTCTTATTTTAAGAAAGAATTATTCAAAAATTAGATTTGCATTTTATTTATTACTATTCTTACTTCTCCATAAATAAATTAATACAAAATTTTTTATAATTATTACAGTACTTGTGTTAAGTATTCTTCTCGTAAATATTTTAACGTTAATATAATTATGTAACACATCGCGTAAAAGCGCAAAATGACTAACCTTATGTATAGATATTGGCATATTATCCAAAAGATATTGAACATCGTTGTCATCTTGAACAAAGGCTACAAAAACACAAAAATTTACATTTATACAATTCAAATGTGTCGCTACCTTATTTTAAAAGTGATACAACTTAAAAAATTAAGTTTCTTTAAGAAAAAGAAAAAATTTATTTTTCAATAGAAAACTTATTTTTTAATAAAGTATTATGTACTAATTAAATATCAGTCAAAAGAGTATATTTTTAATATGATCAAATCATTTTTATTTCACAACCCTTATATTTAAAAAATTATTCTCTTTGGGTTGTAATAATTTTGATTATTTTTTATAAAGTTATGTCATCTTTAATAATTGAGAGTAATGTAAATTAATTTACTTTAGAATAATTTACTTAACTCATTCATGGATAATAACACTAATAAATCAAAAATCATGTTTTTTTAATTACGAAAGAAGAAAATTTATTTTCTTTTAGCTTTATATATCAAAGGAATTTGATTTACAAAATATATTTTAAATATACTTTAAATATACTTTAATTATATTTTAAATATACTTTAAATATACTTAAGTATATTTTAAATATACTAATTTTTAATATACTTAATTATCTATTCACATACCTACTTATTTCTAAACCTTCCATATTCTTAAACTTTTATCTATTTCACTAATATCACAGATCATTAAGCATTTCTTCAGTTATGTCATTTTTTAAATAAGGAAGCGATTACATAACTTTGAAGGCTGCGATCCAATTCACACTCATAACACTTATAAAATCATTTATCCTTGTTTAATTTTAATACATTAATAACATAAATAAGGATGAAATGATTCTCCAATGTCCTAGGATGAATCACCACAATCAAGAAGTATGATTAATGGACTATCAATACACATTCTACAATAAGCAATTTATAATAAATCAGAAATCAGAAGCTAAAAATTGACCAAACATAGTCAATTATTCTTCTTGCATTGACTGTCCATGATTAATTTCTAGCTTCTGATTTATTACTAGTGGCTTATAGAATACACCTAAATTGTTACTTAAGTTTTAAATCTTAAATCTTAAGAAATTAATCAATTACAACCGAATGTGAGAAAAATAATCGATTATGATTGATCAATTTCTTATAGCTTAAGACTTAAAGCTTAGGTAATGGTTTACTGTAGAAAGCCTACATATAGAGACTACATATGCAATAATTACAAATGCTAATATTCCTATCAATATAATCCGGTTAAAATTAAGCTTTCTGATTCCACAAAAGTTGCAAGTACATCAACAAACATATGGGAAATGCGGACAAATTGCAATTGTAATTTAGATTTGATGCAGACATTCGTTTTCGTTTAAAATTAATTTCACAACAAATGTTATACAATTAAATGTTATCCAGTTTCATGATAGAAGCAAGAATTTGTGATGTCGGATATAGTGAGGTATAAACAAATACCCAGTAAAAAAGGAACATTTTGAAAAATTTCAGCAATGTTACAACATTGTTGCAATGTTGCAGGAATGTTTCAAAAGATTTCTTGCTGGATAGGTGACAAGTAGGCTCCAGGTTATACCGTTCCTTCATCATTATGATAATTACTCCAGGAAATTTGGAGAGTGAAAGGTAGGAACCGTTGAGACAGATAGATAGAGAGTTGGAAAAAGAAAAAGAAAGATGCGCATCGTCGAATGTGGATCGCGTGACGCGCGAAGCTCGCGGCGCGACGTGACCTTCATCATCGCGATAGGCACATCGCCGATGAGTATCGCGTGGGGTCGTGAAAGCTTATAAAGCGCGGGATCACGAGAGTGATCCTTATCGCGCCTTGCGATAATGAATCTCGCGTGGACGCGCACGCGGGGTATTGTTATTGTTAAAATGCGCTTTGGCTGCAACGAAATAGTCATGTGGCGAAGAGACGGAGAGAAAAGGAGAAAGAGGACGAGGAAGGGGGAGGAGGGAGAGAGAAAGAGAGACAGGAGAGAAAGAGACACTCACCATTGTTGTGCAGCGACGGCCGGATTTGCGACGTCGCGTCCAATAGCGTCAACAAGAACAGACAATAGAACACCTTTAACTCGAGCATAATAACACCGCGGCTAATGCTGTTGCACTGCTGTCGCGTCCGTTGCTGTTGCCGTTGCTCGCTATTTTGTCTTTAGCGGACATGAGAATCCGCTTTCGGCCATACTCCAGTACTATCGAAGCGCGCGATATCGATTCCGGTGGCGCGTCGCGCCGCTGGACACATGAAGACATGAATCCGCGGTGGGCAGCACTAACCACTAGAGATCCTCTAGATAGAGATCAGACAATGCAAACTACTCCGTGATTGGTTGAATTGATATTTGGCACAGCTATGTGTTGTGAAAGCGAATGTAAGAGAGAAAAAAGAGAAAGCATTGGTCTGCGCTTGTAATTAAGAGGCCGATTCTATAACTCATATGCCTGTATTATCATAATCAGATCTTGTACTTAAGGCTTCATTAAATTTATCTTTAGATGTTCAGTAGCCAATGAAATAATTCGTAAAGAATCTAAAGATAAATTTAAGGAAATCTTAAATATAAGGCCTGACTATGAATACGGGCGTTATGCTGATTCTACACTGAATCAATAATCGGAAATCTAACACTCGTATTCATAACCAGGCCTATTTAAGGGAGCCTTAAATTTATCTTTAGATGCAGCCAATGAAATAATTCATAGAGTATCTAAAGATAAATTTAAGGAAGCCTAATACATGGTCTACAATGAGCAACAATAGTAGTTGATTAAGGAGTAGGCATAGAAATCGACCAATCATAGTTGAATGTGAAAAAAATAATCAATTATGATTGGTCGATTTTTACTATTTCACCTACTCATAATCCACTACTGCTATTGTCCATTGTAGACCATGTATTAAATATACGGACTATGAATACGAATATTAGAACTACCGACTCATTGTAGAATCAGTGACATTGATATCGTTGCGCAGATATTAGGCCAGTTTTATATTAGCAAGCCGATCGTAAATTTGTTGCGACAGCCAATCTGAAACTTGCATTTTGAAATCAACGCTTTATATTGGCTGTCGCAACAAACTTGCGATCGGTTTGCAATTAATGTAAAACTGGCTTTATGTTATGTAGAGTAAAAAAGCTACAATGACATAAACGACTCTCATTAAAAGTTACAGAATTGGCCTCTAAGTCTAAAATTTGTAATCTAAAAGTTGGGAATAAAAGGCTCGCATAGAATGCTCGTAGTAATAAGTAAAAAGTAATAAGTAATAAATAGTAACACCCCGGGACAGAAAAAATGGCGGACTCAAGCTCCGATTGGGTGCAGCAATTAAACATGCGCAAGAATACATCTTCGGTCTGTTTTTCTTCGAAGAATTTTGAACTGGTAGTGTGTTTCTGTAGGCAGAGAGGAACCTGAGAAAGGCCGTGCCGGATTTTCTTCTTTCTTCTACAGTCGAAATCATTCCTCCATTACCGCCAGTACATCCATTTTTAGTTTGAGAACTATATGATACTATATATTTTCTGACACTATCGGTAAAATATTGTCAAAAGTAGTATATGGTTCGTCTCTGTACTAAATCCTCAGGACAGAAGCATGCCGACTATTCATGGCAATGTTCGATTCCTACCTGATTGCATCCAGATATCATTCCATCCTTGTTTTTGTAACTGAATGCTAAATAAGAATGAGAATACTCGGAGAACACCAATTCATCAATGGTGTTTTCAAGATTCATTATTGAATCTTCATCACTGAACCTTCATCAATGGTATTCTCAAGATTCATCATTGAATCTTCAGTGCGCCGCGCGACATGTCCCCCCCTCTCTCTCTTCGCCAAGCGCGTCGCTTGATACGTCATCACTTTGGCATTCGCTCGGCGATTTCGGAGGGAGGTGGATGTGATTACGAGTCGCTCTGGGTGTCGCATTATTTTATGAAAATTAAATATCTACGAATTACATAAGGTTGCCTAAAATTAAGGTATGCATTAAGGATTAAGAAATAAGTCGGAAGAAGTTATTTAAAATAACAAATTTTAAATAACTCTTTCATCTTTTTATTAAAAATGCATTTTAAATATCTTTATTTCTTAAATATGACCGAGCCCCGTATATTAATATATTGAAAACTTTGATTTTTTTATATTATGTGAAATAAATTAATTCTTTTAAATTAATATAATTATTATAATTAATATAATTATTCGCGTGGAGTATTTTTGAATATTTATATTCCAACATTAAATATTTCTCAATTTTTATCATACTTTTTAATGAGTCATACTTAAATAAAGATTGATAAAATATTCTATATATTCTTTTTATAAAGATACATCCAAATTTTCTTAATATCGTGAAACAATTTGTTTGAAACAATTTAGCTAAATACATCTTTAGCTAAAAGTACTAAATATCTTGTAAATCATTATTTAATTTTTCGATTAATAAATTAATTTAACACACTACTATTACTGCAAATTATTCTGTGTTTCATTCTTTAAACTTACGTGTAATGTCGAATAAAAAACAAATTTCAAAAACTTATTTAAAATACAAAATCGTAGGAATCGGTAAAAAATATATACGACTAGTTTAAAATAAAAAATACAAAATAGTTGTATTTTTTGTAATATCCGGAAACTTAAAAATATTAAATAAGAAATAAGTCAAAAATATAATTATTTAAAATAATGAATATTAAATAACTCTATTTATTATTTTTAGAATAAGATAGAAAGACAGAATTCAGTAATTCAAAAATAACATAAAAAAGCAAGGCATTAATCTTTTTATTAAAAATACTGTGTATATTGCGCGAATTTTGTATAATATAAATTGTATAATCGGAGAACATAAAAAATGTTAAGAATATATTATTTTACTTGATAAATGCGTATTAACATTCCAACAGTTAGACGGTTGGCGCGCGACCTTGGGTGGGGATGGTACGGGGTGGCACGGAGCGGCGCGTCATGTTTACGTTTACGCCTTTATGCGTAGTTACCGCATGGTCATTCCCTTACCGAGATTCGTACAAACAGGTAGTCGTGTCGCGGGCGGTTCTTTCACATTACTTTTTAAAATCTTATCGCGAAGAATGCCAAATATAATACGAAACGTTGTACTTTATGAATAGTTAATCATATTAGTAATCGTATGTGAATATTCATGAAATACAACATTTCGTATTATATCTAGCATTTTTTTGCATTATCAAAAAGAAATGTGAAGAAGAGCGGCACACGACATGATTATATACTTGTCTGTACGAACGGTATCATACGAATTATAAAAAAGCAATTAATATGAATAATACTCACATGCAAGTAACGCAATTCCTGCTTTCAGAATTAATATAGTTTAATAATTTAATTATTTTTTTGTTTTTGTGTACCTTCCGTTATATGATCCATTTAAAAATTAAACGTAACTCTTTGAAACTATTATTATCGATATAATAAAAGAAACATTTCTCTTTTTTATTAAATAGCCCATTTCATTGATTCTATATTTTATAGACATCATCTATAAATAAAAGATTCAACTCTTTTGTCTGTTCCAAAATTTATTTCGCAATGATAACGAATTGCAGACGTGTGTTTGATATTCGTTTGTAAAAGTTAATCGATTGCATAGTAATATAGATAATAGTTATATTGCATTTTTCAGATTATCTTCCCTCTCACGTCCTTGACTTATATATCCTCATCACCGATTTACTTAAAAATGAACGAATCGCAGCCGGTTGCTTCGGGAGTGCCGTTCAAGTTATCGGATTCAAATCGGATTATAGTCCGCGCGCGATTATAATGTATTATTCGCGAGTGTTTTACGCGAGTGTCCAGTGCGAAAGGATGTCAACCCGATTCTGAGATGAGGAGAAGGTCTGGGAAAGACATCGGGCACTGGTGGAGTAACCTTGCGGTAAATATTAGTTTTTACTTGTGTAAAATTAATCTTTTTTTGCTTGTTTTCAAATCATTTTATTCGACAATAATTCAAACATGATTATTTTTAAATCATTATTAAATAAAATGATTTAAATAATTATATATATATATATATATATATATATATATACTCTGTAAAATTATATATATATATATATACTCTAAAATAATTATGTAAACTAATTCTATAAAATAATTATATATTCTCTAAATTAATTATATATATATATTCTCTAAAATAATTATATATATATTTTTAAAGATTTTAGCAAAAATAAATGTATAAAATTTAAAATAAAATTTAATTTTTAAATAACAATTATCCTTTTATTTTTTATTTATTTTAATTTAGATAAAAGGAGAATTATTTAAAATTTAGATAAAATATATATATAATTATATATATTCTCTAGAGAGAGAGAGAGAGAGAGAGAGAGAGAGAGAGAGAGAGAGAGAGAGAGAGAGAGAGAGATCTTAGCAAAAATTTTGTATAAAATTTTTCAGCAATTGAAATGATACTTCAAAATTTTATACAAATTTATTTTTGCTAAAATCTTCTTTAGAGAATATATATAATTATTTTGGAGAATATATAATTGTTTTATATCAAATTAAATAATGGGTATAAAATTCGACTTACAAAAATTATATATCATATTATATTTCAATTATATTATATTTCATATTACATATTATATTTCAAAATTGCATGATTATTTTTCAACAAACTGCATGCATTCATATAGCAATTATTTTTTGAAGTAATGATTATTTCTTTACTCTGTTTTAATTTGAATTTTAATTTATTTGTTACAGAATCATCGTAACGACGTTGCAGATATAACTCCACTGTTGCGCATCAGGTCGGTGAGTGATGAATCAACATTTTTATTGGGGTAACGGATGTATGTACATACTTAAATACATGAATGCATGGATTTAATAACAATATATGGACATGCATTATATGCATTGCATATATCCGTTTCCTTAAACAAGTTAAAACTGATTAGGATAAAATCTGTTATATATGCTTGATTCTCTGGCGAGTTTTAGATCCATCGAATTTCTAAAGATTAGAAAATAGAGAGATTTTAGAAAACTAAACTTGAAGGGGAAATTAAGCGAGATAATGTTTGAACTTATAAGACAATAAGAGCATTGATTTCTTCATTCGCACAATTGTAAACTTACGCTAAAACACGTTACTTAGAACCTACGTATAATAAATCTAAATGATACACCATATCAATATCGAATCATACACAATAGTTGATTCTCACAGAAAAAAATCTCATCGGTGTGTAATCCTTTCCACACATCTCTCTTTCCTTCTTTTTCATTGAATTATTTACATGAATTATTGCGCCTATAGCAGGTAATTACAGAAATAACGATAAATTCTTCGGCGTTTTTGTACACGTCTCGAGAACGGCAAAAGTACGTGTAGGATCGGCAGTTTTTTGCATGCGATTCCCGAATTATGAGCTATGGCACAAACACTCCATTAATAGTGATTCTGTTTCTATTGAAAACTGGTTCGGTCTAATGTCCGGATCTGCGTACATTCTTCTTGAATGGTTGCCATATCTGTTACGAATACGCATATCAATTTATATATAATATCAATTCTATAATATATAATGATATCAATTCTATTTATTTCTTATTTTATTTATTTAATCCTATTTATTTGATAATTAGAAAATAAATTTCACGCACAAAAAAATGTTACGGTTGCCACAACCGGAAGTAATGATAATTTTCGCTCATCGATACATCTGGTGATAATCGTAAGCTGGACATATTCTTCTTTACGTATTCTTCTTCGTAAGTATTAAAATATGCCAATCATACGATTATTACAATCGTACTACAGTTCTTATAACCCAAAAATGTATTGATGAGTGAGTTTTTTTCTGTATGTATACATTATACACTTAAATTTTCGATTCGCTAGCTATAGTATATTTTAAAATAGTTTTACGTAATTAACTCTTTGTGTGATCGACGATTCCATTTGGAGTCACTCTTTTATTTCATAAATTGCTTGCTGAATTTTTGTGAAATTTGGCTCGGAGAATAAAAATAATTCGATAAAGCTTCATTCGAATTGTGGTAAAAATTAAAAAATTCAAAATAGTAGATTTAGTATGATGAATGGAATTTCAAAAAAATAATTTGATTATCATAAAAATCGGATTTAGGAAGTTTTTAATTCCGAAGTAACATCAAGTTTCCAATTTTGCTTTGAATAGGACTGATTTCCAAACTGACTTTCAACTCTGATTTTGAATATTGTAACACTAGAGTCTCCTTCATGGAGATATTGTCTTTTTAAAAATTTGATATTTTTAGGCTATATTCAAACTCAGAAATACTAAGAATCTTCTAAAATCAAGTAGCACAATAATCAGATGATTTTTTGAAATTTAAATTTTAGAATTCTGAGATCAGAAATTAATTCAGTGTCCTCTTTAGAAAATAAAATCTTCATTAAATTATTTTGTTAGAAAGCTTCGATCCTCAAAAGATTAAAATTAGTTGATTTTATAAAGTTGTTTAACGTGACAGATTCGAACATGAATGGAATAATTGCATTTTACATCTCACTGTAAAAAAATTACATGTAAAATTATAACAATTATAATGGATAATTTTAGGACCCATTATTAAAATCTGTATCTTTATATAGATATACATCTAAAATCACAATTTACAAATAATTTTTTTTTTTATAGTAATTAAACAGTTAGCAAAAGTATTAGAGAGATGGAGACTTTGATATATATTAGTAATTATATTTGGTGAAAACGGGCTGAAAATTTGTCACCACTTCGAAAATTCAGTGATGAATCTTGAGAACACCACTGATGAAGATTCAGTGATGAAGATTCAATAATGAATCTTGAAAACACCATTGATAAATTGGTGTTCTTCAGTGATGTTCTCCGAGTATTGTCATTCTTATTTAGCATTCAGTTACAATAACATGGCTGGAATGATATCAGGGAATCGAACATTGCCATGAATAGTCGGCATGCTTTTGCCTGAGGATTTAGTACAGGGACGAATCATCTACTTTTGACAATATTTTACCGATAGTGTCAGAAAATGTATAGTGTAATTCTCAAACTGAAAATAGATATACTGGCGATTGTGTAGAGGCGATTTCGTTTTTATGCTTTTTATATTCAGCATCTTCGCTTTCACAACTTATGGTTAACTCTTAATCGAGGTTTAACTTATGTCTCATTTCCAATTCTAGAATTGAAAAGAGATAAATATAAGAAATGAATAAATTAAGCCTCGATTAAAAGGTAACCAACAGTTGTAAAACTGGACCTTTTTCTCGCTTTCAAATACCAAACATATATTATTTTTTTCATTTTAAGTGCAATTAGAATGAACAAACTACAGCTATCTCATTCTAACTTATATTAGTGTACTTTAGTTCATGATGGGGTGTACTGCTCCAGTTTGGAACTTGGAGTGGAAAAAGAACAGACCTGTTGTCTACTTGCGTTAATGATCGCATGTGGTTATATCGTATTGAAGAATTGCAATTTGGATGCTAAGGGAAGATTTAATTTACAAAATCTTATACAATTTTTTTAAAAAGAAAAGAAAAGTGGTATATAATACAAGAATACTGGAATTGGAAATAGAGACGACTTTTCTACCTGACCTGAAGGAGAAGTTAAAAACATACTTAACCTGCTTCCGTAAGAAACTTAGAGGAAAAAGAATTGGATACTCCATTCATGTGATTATAAATCAATTATTGTAAATCATAATCACGTTTTGTATCCGAGTTTGATATTATTTTGCTCTGAATTACAAATATATTTTGTTACAAAATTTGAAATTGACATTTAAAAAATGGGTAAACCATCTTATGGTAAGAACTTTAATAGCTCGATATAAAAACAATGATTTAGTTCAATTTACATAATTAGCATTTATTGTTTAGAACAAAGAAGGGAAAAGGGGAAAAAGTTATCTTGGATGTATCGAAGGAAGGCTAAATTGAGAAGAGCAAAAAGTTCTGAAGTAAAAATAACAGATACTGCAAACATAAAGGAACAGAATTCTCGAATAATTGTGAAGAATTTATCCTTTAAGGTATATATATGTTTGAATATATCCAACATCAAATAGAAAAATGTATTTTAATTTTAAAAGGAAGAATTCCATCTATTAATGTTTTATTCATTTTACATAAATTAATTTATTATATAATACTTATATTTTCTTAGGCAACAGAAGAAGATGTAAGGAGATTTTACGAGCCATTTGGTGAAATCAAAGAGATAAACTTTTTGAAGCGTCCAGATGGAAATCCAGTGGGATGTTTCATAGACTTTAAACGTGTTGAAGATGCTTCAAAAGCGATATTTAATACAAATAAAAAGGAGTTCCTTGGTATTTATAAAATCAAGCTTAAAAAAAAATGATTTTGACATATATGAAACATGCATTGCTCATTTTAGGAAGAAACATAAACAGTAACTGGGCTATATCAAAACTCAAATTCGAAAAACTTGAAAAAAATCTTGCTGAAAATCAAGAAATTGATAAAGATGAAGGATCTTCTCAGGATACTCAAAAAGAAAATGATGACAGTAGTAATATTCAGAAAAAGATCACAAAAGAGAAGAGTACCTTGAGAAAGCAAAAGATAAGAAAATTACACAAGATGAGAAAACAAAAAAAACGAGCCAGGATTGTAATAAGAAATTTAGCTTTTCAGGTATTTGTTATATATTATGTGAAAAAAAAGATGTTTCTTTTTTAATACTTTTACATTTGAAAGCCTTCAATTTCTTCATAGGTTACAGAAGTTAATTTGAAAGAACATTTTGCTCAATATGGCGAAATAGAGGAAATAAAGATTTTGACCAAACCTGATGGTAAACCAGCTGGAGTTGCGTTCTTACAATATAATATTGTACAAAATGCTGCAAAGGCTATACATTATGCAAATATGTTACCTCTTTTAAACAGACCTATGATAGTTGACTGGGCTGTTCCTAAAACAAAGTTTTTTCAAAACAATACAAATGTGAAGGTAGAAGTCAAAACTGAACCTATTGATGAGGATGAAGTACATAATATTTCAGAAATAAATGCATCTTCTAACAGTAAGAATGACGTTAATGATTCAAATGCTGAATCAGATAGGTATTTAAAGTTTGAACTGTGTTAGAATATAAGGGGATATTATCAAGATTAGTAAACTTATAATGTTGTCATCATTACCTTTAAATAATAAATGATAATAACGTTACATTTTTTTGTGTAACAGTAATGATTTGACTAGTTACTTTTATTATTACTTATTAATTAATTTCTAGCGAAAAATTAATCAGCTGCTGCATTGACATGTATAAAGATCATTGAAATCGGTGAGGTCGATCTTAATCTAAAGTTTTTTACTAAAATTTTATTTTTTTAATATATATTTATCAGGTTTTGAATTTTAGTTTTTTACTAGAAGATAGAATTCTATGATTTTCTATTTATATTTACTGCAAAAATTTGTAGAGTATATATTCTATTAAAAAAAGTAAGAAGAATAGTAATGACTCATTAATTTTTGAATAACGAGTTATAAAGTAACTTTGCCAATCCTGGATATTATCTATATATTTCGTAAATTGTTTATTTTTCTCTAAATAATTTGTTTCTCTCTGTCTTTTTTTTTTAAATAATTTTACAATTTCTAGAGAAGTTACAATGGAAAGTATAAAAGAGGAGACTGAATCTGATGATGAGATAAAAATACACGAAGCAGAAGATACTGACGATGAAGATAAAAATGATGATAATGATTCTAATGTAATTGATAGATCTGTTATTAAGGAAGAAGACATTGATCAAGAAGAGAAATATTTTGTAAAACATCCAAATCGAGTGTCTAATGATGTTGGTGAAGGAAAAACAATTTTTCTGAAGAATATACCATTCTCTGTAAAAAATGACGAACTTAAAAAGTGCATGGAACAATTTGGACCTGTTTACTATGCTCTCGTGTGTATGGATCCTCTGACCGAATATTCTAGAGGCACCGCATTTGTTAAATTTCAAGTAAGAGTAGTTCATTCGATAAATGTTGACAATTTTTCATTAGTTGTATATTTTAAATCATTCAATTTAGTTTTGTTTATCATTATAAGAAATATTTTATTGTGCAGCGTGTTGAAGACGCCGAAAATTGTTTGTCAGCTGGAACTGAATTACGTTTACGTGACCAAATAATTGAAGCCCACAGAGCATTATGTAGAAATGAAGTTGAGGACAAAAAGAATTTAAAAGGAAAAAAGATTAAAGATTCTAGGAATTTATATCTCATTAAAGAAGGAGGTAATCTGAGATCTGATTGTAAAATATTATTATGCTATATAAAGTAATTTTAACATCACCGTTGTTGATTTTTTAGTTGTGCTGGCCAAAAGTCCAGCCGCAGCGGAAGTGTCAGTATCCGATATGGAAAAACGTTTGAAATTAGAGCAATGGAAATCACAGATGTTACGTAACTTGAATATGTTTGTATCGAGAGTACGGTTGGCTGTTCATAATTTACCTTCCAATTTTGATAACGAAAAACTTAGGCAGTTATTTAAAAATCACAGTGGTCCTAAGGCTATAATTAAAGAAGTAATTTTATTTAGAATATATAAATGTTATTTTTCTAATGACATTTGAAATTATATAGGCATTAATTAATTTTATTTGCAATTTTTAAGGCACGAGTTATGCGTGATTTGAAAAATGTTGATGCGACAGGGAAAGGAAAATCAAAAGAGTATGGCTTTGTTACATTTACCTCTCACGAAGATGCACTTAAAGCTTTAAGAAGTATAAACAACAATCCAAATATATTTTCTAAAAGCAGAGTAAGATTATAATTTTATTTTTATTATTAATCATTTCGATCTTTTATATATTAGTTTACAAATTTGATTATAGAGACCTATAGTTGGATTCTCGATAGAAAATCGTATCTTAGTGAATGCGAAAGAAAAAAGAATTCAAAAAAGTCGCGAGCACAATCCATTGTGGTCTGGAAACAAAGATAAAAAGAAAAATGAGGACAAGGAAGAAGTTTCAACTAAACGAGTTAAAGTTAGAAAATTAAATGATCAAGAAGAAAAATCATATGCAGGCATGATCAGCAAATTAGGTCAGGATAAATTAAGGTCAAACTTTAATCTCAAATCACAAGCCGAATTACATACGATGACTGTAAAAAAGCAGAAGAAACTGAATAAAGCGGCTAAGCAATTGAATATTGTAAAACAAGAAAAAATAAAGAAAAGACAAGACAGCATGCCAGTAAGATATTAATTATAAATTTTTATATTTCATTTAATTTAAATATATAATTTATATATATATATAA
>Ga0157364_1000121_pt1 | contig 36152 bp, 20 predicted proteins | sample AttsexASBM2_FD_111476 | JGI IMG/M metagenome (GOLD analysis project Ga0157364, IMG submission 111476) | Fungus gardens microbial communities from leaf cutter ant in Ribeirão Preto, State of São Paulo, Brazil - Atta sexdens ASBM2 | ecosystem: Host-associated > Fungi > Mycelium > Unclassified ...
GGTGGTGGGGGCGGTGGTGGTGGTGGTGGTGGTGGTGGTGGTGGTGGTGCTGGTGGTGGTGGTGGTATCGTGCCGAAGGTGAGTGCTTATTTTCTTATATGTATTTGTTCTTTTTATCCATCTTGTATATACATATACATGTGTATATGTATATATAAACAAACCCTCGCCATGTGCATATATACGTACACCCATACTTTCGTCTTATACATCGGGAGGACGTCTTAGCACTTACGTCAGCTACCTCGAAAAAGAATTTTCGAATGTGCCGACTCTATAGATATATCTGTTCTCACAGAACTCTACAGATATACTGATAGTTCTCATTCTTCAATATTATGATTGAGTGTTGTTTTAATATTCATAGACGATCCGAGTCAGATAAAAATTTCCATAGAGGATTCTGACATCTCGTGCATTGACGTCATCGGACAGGCAGCATTTTTAAATTATATTCATTCTATGTAAATATTATTATTCATTATATTTCTACCGTGCGTTGCATCGACATTTCAAGAGAGTTAATGCCACTATAGCTATCTTTTCAACTGGTTTTTCGCTGCTTATTCACTTGGAACGAATCGCGACGTTCATTTTTTGAATGAATATAAATTTTCCATTCGGATGTGAAATTTTGATGTCGATTTCTCGTGAATGACAAAGATTCGAGGAAATATAATATAATTTGACAATTTGTTTGGCGTTCACTCTGCCAAGAATGAAACGAGATATCTCTTTCCAAAACCAACTTCGGAAATAACTTCGACGGTCATTGTATATTAAAACAAGATAACAATCGTTCGACACGTTGATTTCCAAGAAAATATCACACGTACAAGTCGAACGATATTAGATTTAAATTTTTCTCGCAGCAGAAAACGACTATCTGATATTTTACAGAATTAATAGAATTAGTCTACGCTGTTTTTTCAAAGTCCAATTAAAAATCAATCTTTTAAATATTTCTCGTTTCATATTATTCGAAGATTTTAGTGAAACGATTCTCAGCCAGAAATAATTGGCCGATCAACGTCGAATCGATATTGATTCAACGTTGATCGACCATTCATTTCTGGCTGTTGTACAGAAAATTGCCATAAATTATGAACAATAATCTCCATTTATGAATAATAATGCAAATAATTATTCATAATGACCAGCGATTATATTATACTGTACATAATCTCTCAATGAAACTAGAAATTATCATAAAAAGTGACATCGAAAATACGTTATATTAGTTTCACATATCATTCTGCTGCGAGAATTCCAAATATAATGATTCCGGAATTATTTTCATAAGCCCGAGTATCATCTCGCCCATGTTTAAATCTTGCATTTTTTTATTGCGATATATTTCTTGCACCTCGCCTGCGTTCTCGACGCACCCCATTTTTTCCCCGTTTTTCCTCTCGTTCAGATTTTTCTCACCATATTCGCCTCTCTTATTATCTAGTTTACCTTACCTATCTCTGTATCTCTTCTCTTCTCTGTCTCTATTTGTCTCTCTGTGTAACTGTGTGGCGTTTTGTGCTGTGTTCTGTGCATGCCATCCCAGGAAGCAGGCTGGACGGTCCCCGCCTTCGCCGCAACGTCAAAGGGCCGCGCAACCCTATAAGTATAAGTATAAAATATGTATACAGAGCGATGTTATGTAAAAATAGCGGTTGGCAAGGAAGCGCAGCTTTCGATAGGCTCACGTTGCATTTCGAGCCGAATCGGAAATATAAGAAATTACGATTCGCGCAACCCCTATCGCCATTTCCGCCCAACTCACCTCGGCATTAAATATTTCAGAACGAATTAAGTTCCGATAACCAATCTCGTCTCGGGGTAGTTTTGAACGCGCGCATTGACGATATTTTTCTATGAATTTACGAATCTCTGCATCGTCCGATATTACCTTAACTAACAGAGACGCGATTGCGCGGTTTGAACGCTGTGTCCGAATAGTTAATTATGTTAATGCTGCTATCGAAACAGGTTCGCGAGCGGAATCGACTTGTTCGGTTCCCGTCGGGCTGGTTGAATTTTCGCAGTTTACGTATGTTCACTTGATATATGTTGAAAATGTCAGGTAGGTTTCCAGAGCGGGGCCTTATATGAAAATGAGAGAATTTTCTAGTAACGAACATTTTTTTGTGAAAAATTTTGGTGCTATGTTATGGGACGTAACGCTTAATGGAAGAGACATTTGTACCTGGTATAGATTGCTATTAGCTGTTAACTTCGCCGCGATGTCGAACAATAAAGACGCTCATTAATAGAATCGCGGTTGAAGGAAGCGCATTTGAAATGAGCAATGCATATTTATGGGAGACCGACTTATTTTTCTATGGGAACACTGCGAGCCTAGTGAGTGACACGATTTGTTTCACTCACGCGAACAATCTTTAAAAAAGAATTATTGTCAATTTTTGATCATCAGCATTAATCCTGGAATAAGTCCGTTTCGTATCAACGTTTGGCAATAACGATTAATACTTCGCTATTGCGCAATGAATTGGAGAGAAGATAGCATGTCCCGTTTAATCCGTTGAAACTGATAAAGAGAGCGTGCATTTATTCCAGGATTAAATAAATAGTGATCAAAACGTAGTCGACAAGAAATGGTAGAGCTTAAATATTTTCGAGGTATCTTAGATCGTGTTTCGTCTTGGTAATGAAAGAAGATTGCTGTCGTTAGGCAACGCTATTGAGAAACGGAATTATATGCTAAAGAGAATTAGCAGATTTCGTAAACCGCGCTTGAAAACATAAATTGGCAACGATGCCTCATTGCATATCAATTCGAGATACGATCTATCATGCTCATTGGGTAACATGCGAGATCGCCGACGGACCAGTTCAACGAACAATAAATGTAACACTACATGTACAGTTCCTTTCAGCAAGAGAGAAGAAACAACTAAATGCCCTCCGATTTTTTTTTTTTTTTTTCCCGGTACCCTATGGTCAAATAAGATTATTAATACGCGCATCTCAGATAAAAACGCGAGTGCATAAACTATCTTTACAAGCATAAAATAAACGAAAGTGTCTGTGTATATGTACGATATATGTATATGTATAGATATTTGCACAGAAAAGATTATGCTAAAGCGGAGTAATATAATGCGAGTTGGCTCTCCACTTTGTAAAACGATAGAAAAAAATGAAATGAATCCTTGTTCGCGCACAATTCTTCTACATTATATGTAACTTTCCGTTTTTTTTCTCTCTTTTGAGAATAGCTACTCGAATTAAGAATTAGGCAGTCTACTTTAATTGCATGCGCACATATATGAATATAAACTCGTGCGCGGAGCTGAGCTAAAGCTGGCGCACGCTTATTACGTTCCATTAACCGCTAATTAACGGACTTCGGAAGGTAAGCCTAGCGCGTGGCGTGGAGGCGGGGACCATATTTTTGCTCTTCCATTCTATTTTAACATTCCTCTTTAATCATATTTTTAAGTCTTTTTCGACCCTTCTTCCGAGCCCTCTCTCGCTAGTCACCTCTCCTAGATTATTCGCCTAGATTATTCGCTTAGATTACTCGACCGATCGATACCACTCAATCTGTACTCTCAGATATGCTCTAGTTGAATTTTGCCATGTATTCAAGCTCATAACTCAAATGGTCTTTTATTTGATTTATCAAATATTAGTATTGCTATCACAGAGAGGGTAACTGCTAATTATTATCACTTGTCGAGATTACAAATGTACGAGTTTTACGAGAGATTCATTTATCTACCACCTCCACGCCGCTTCTTTTTTCTGTTTTCTGGTGGTTGGAAACGTTGTTTTTCTAACGCATGCTTGTCGTGAATTCGAGTCTATATATTTGGCGCCAAATGTGCATAGATAGAAACTTGTTAAAATGAAAGTAAAATCGTGAGGGAGAGACGTTCGATACGAAACGAGCCTTAAGCAGGAGTTAATAAGTAATTAAATATCTACGATATTAGTCGCCGTTGCCGATATACATATACATACGGATGTTATATTGTAGTACAATACTTGTTTCACGCACATCGCGCACGCATAAGAATCATCGCGTAGAATAATTTGCCGCCCACTGTTAACGCGAAGGGAAAGATATGTGCGAAATGCGAAAGCTTATTTTATATACTGAGAAACGAACGCTCTCGAGAAGAAAGAGAACTGGAAACGCGAGTTTTAGAACCGTCTGTGTCAAATATATTTATACGCTAATGATTCTTTATACAGGAAAAACGTCCAGATTACAGACATATGAATATATTCCGTGTAAATAAGGCTAATATTCGAATTTATGAGCAGATGATATGATGAAAATATGTATGATAATAAGATTAAGAGCAAATCTTTAACGATCGAATTTGCCAATGATACCTGTAACTGTGAGCCTAATTCTTAAATGGTCTATATAATCGGAGTATAAAATTCCAATTGATAGAAATTATATTGATCGCACAAACAAGATATTACTCTTTGAAGATTTTAATTAAACTATGAAGGAATACTCACTATATTTTCATACAGGACCGATTTAATGATATTTAATATATCTGCGTTAACACCTTAAGTCACAAATCATGGTTTCGACAATAATGATGGTTGCATAAAAAAAAAAGAAATGTCGCGAGGAAGAGTCTAATGATTTGTGCGGGTCCGCATAAAATGCAACAATATAATGCACAAGTGCAACTTTGAATGCAACATTCCCAAATAAACACTTGAATTCTGACTTAAGCCGTTAATCTACCCATGTGTTCACAAGTTACTCGCTTATAACGACTTTCAAGTATAGTATCGAATTGTTCGGGAAGAAGTAAGCACGGGAGAGAAGCATCGACATTTCGTCAAAACGTTGAAAACGTAGTATTTTTCTTAACTTTGCACTCAAGTGCCAACCTTGCGAAAAGCGTTGTTCTGTTTCCGACTTATAAAAGCTTTTCTAGATACTTAATGAGTCAGATATAATCACGTTCTAATTTATAGTGTGACGCACAATTATTTGTAGATGTAGTCGTATAGATGTAGAAGATCAGAGGATCGAAATAGATAATACGCATATTTGCTAAATTTCCAAATTACATTTCGTGAGAAAGTCATTCTTAATGTAGAAACTGTACCGATTTCGTTCACCAAACAACGACGTTGCATTCGATGTATTGAATGTATTTATGTATATTATGTATAAGCTGTTGTTAATGACAGATTAAAGAGAGTATCGCGTAAATCGGACCTCTTACTGCCTTTATTATCTATTGTCATTTTTTCAGAAAAGCTAATAAATAATATTCGCCGAGACAAAAAAATCGATATCGAATAAGGTATTGGGAACGATTAATAGCTACTGAAGTATGTGCGTTTTATATGATAAGATATTAATATTTTAAGATTCAATTGAGCAATCATAATATTCAAACGAATTCTATGGAAATTATGGGCAATATGTAGATTCACGAGGAAGATCGCAAACAATGAAGGCTGAGCAATTGTATGCAGTTTGTGAACGAGGCCATGGAAATTCCTCTTTTAATATTAATTACTTCATTATCATTTCTTATAATTTGTCAAGTCTCATTCATTATGTAGTCAACGTACAAAAACATCGGAAGCTTCAAAAATTACGAAATATTAACGTTTTCTTTTTCGTAACAAGTGTAATAAAACCACTCATTATTCGTCATTGTTTATTGTTGTGCTAATCCGATTGAAGATAGATTTTATGTCGACGTGGATATAATTGCCACCGTGAAAAAATATTACTTCATTAGCGTCGTGCATTAATTAAATTGGATTAAACAATCGATTCGATAAGGGAACTGCCTCGGAGTAATCGCGCCATTAGCGAAGCAAATTAAACCATTGCACCATGCCAGTCGAATTACTTCGCCGGGTACAACTAACTAATCTGCAACAACGGGCAGATTGCGCAACGCGATAAATGACAGACAAAGAAATTGCAAATAAGTGGGACGGACGTTTTCTTGGCGCACGAAAATCCCGAAATTCTCGCTGTATTATATATTCCATCGCATGCCAAACGCATGAGTCAGATAATTCGGATCTGGACTTGATTTGCGAAAGACTGTCTCACGATGGTACGATAAAAATTTGCAATTCAAATTTTGAATTCTTTTTTTGCCAATATTTTAATAATTTTAATAATATTTTAATAATTTAAACTTCAAAATAACTTCAGCTATTTCGAAAAGATTTAAGAAAAACTGGAGATTTGTAAGAGATTTTTCGGGAGAAACCGAATAATTTTGCCAACGTCAGTGAATCAAAAGTAGTGGGTCGAATTTTGAGATTGGAGCATGATCTTTTTTCATGTCATATTCGCTGTTATAAAATCCTCGTAAATCAGTTGCGAGAATCGACAAGGTTCTGGCAACGTCCCGATGCAGATCTCCGCGGGCGTCGCGACGTTCGGCAAAGTTATTTCAAAGATAGTGGGGCATCGCTCTATTTCGGTCGTGCTAGCCAGGGCCGTTCAGTCTGCGGCCCAGCTTCCTTACCGAGAGGCTGCGAATTCGTAATTTACACTTCAATTTGCCTCTTTTCGTGCCCGGAAATCATTGAAAAATGGCAGAAAAATAAGCGAACGGGTTTCATCCGCTCGAATGCAAACACATATTCGTACAGTTTCAAAAAACATTTCCGATCAAGAAAGAGGCAAAGAGAAAGAAAGCTCGGTGTGAACGGAAGCGCCAGTTGGCTCGATTATTGCTTCCGGGATGATCTTTCGAATTTAACGCGGATTCGAAAAAAAAACAGTGTTCGCTTGATTTCATAACGATGTAACGTAAAAGTGACAATCTAATGAAAATTATTTAACAATTAACTGTAAACTCTTTAATCACGATATATAACACGGACCTGATCTATCCTTGCAAATAATATCGGCCGTCAATCATATCAGAAGTCTGATAATTGAAGAAAACTGTCACGTACCAACATCAAGAGTTGTAAGTCCGTTACAGATTTTAAAGAAAAATTTATGAAATCAACAAATACATCGTACGAAACAAAGGTGCAATTTTAAAAAAAAAGAAAAATTAAGCCAAGCAAACGGGAATGATTTTCTTCTTCGTGGATGGTTAAAAACTCGAAAGATTTTAATGTATTCTAAGGGTGCCTACGAATCATCGTGAGAATAGAGATGTTTTGGATCGAGACGGACGAGGAGGAGGAGGCGTTGCTATGCAGCCCCGCTCTGATGGCCAGGCGGGCCTCAGAATCCTGGATCGTAGCACCTCCAGTGGAGGTACGCGAGGCAAATTCACGTTCTAACATTTTAATAACCAAGTTAACCAATGCGTAAAAGTTCATGCAGGGTGGGTAAACAATTTTCTTTAGAATTTTCTTCTAGAAGAAAGTACGGAACGAAGATGAGGAAAAAAAATAATGCAATAGGTAACGAACGGGGGGAGAGAGGGGAAACATTGTTTGCTCGCGCGGTCATTAGAGGTGGAATCAGCTGTGCTTAGCGACAACGAAGCACGCTCGATGGAGTGTAGAAAGATGGAGGGTTTACGAGTAAAACACGTCGCAATAAATGAGTGCAGTCAGCAAACACAATAGATTGCATAAATATAGTATATATAGAAAAAAAAAACTGTGGCCTTGTTTAACTGCTGTTCTTATTTAAGAAAATTACAAGAGATAAGGACATGCGTTATGCGAAAATATTCAATTCAAGACAAGAAGCTTTTTGCAATGTCGCAATTTAATATGCATGACTTATTAACAAGGTGTTAAAAAATAGATTCAAGATTTAGAGAGTAGATAAATTGAATGACTAAAATCGATTTGTGTAAAAAATTTTATAAATCTATGCCGTTCTATACAAAATTGCAAATAAGTTATATGTATTGATCAAACTAAAAAACTTTTAATCATACTTATTAAGTCAGTTCGTGCTCTCTAATGATAAATCTTCGATTCTTATTTTAACAACCTGTATGAAATTATGCATATATTATCGCAACAAGAAATAGAACGTGTACATTTATGTAATATTTAGAATTTATTAGTTAATTTGCACATAATGTTTAGAACATCACGCGATGCGTACGGAATTTTTTTATAACCGTGATACGAATGAATTTTTGTAAAAAAGGGAGTTCTTGACTAATTCAAATTACTTTTTTAGTTATTTACTCTTTGCTTAAAATTTAACAGATATATATATAGTTTTTTCTTAGAAATACGATCTTTGAAAAGTTTATTCGTTTAGTCGTACAATAAGAATGTGAAGGTCGATACGAATCGTTTTAGGATTAGATCTCTCGGTCTTTGTATCTCACTCAGTGCTCGAAAACTTCGTCTCTCTTAGGTTTGGAACGGCTCCAAAGACCCTCCCTTCCGCTCGTGCTCTATCTCCTCGCCACCCGTTGCGTTCGCATGAAATGCTGAATTAATAAAACACGTAATTACGGGAATTCGTTGCTCTAACATAACCGATTTTGAATCGGTTTCGTGAAGAATGTTGTTAGGATGATAGAATTTGAGAATTTGAAGGAGGACTTAACGCGAATCGTGATAATGTAATCCTGTGACCAATACTATGATTGACTGCACGTAGAACATTGAACAAAAAACTCAATTGTCTGAATAATCAATAATTTAAAATTCAATGATAGTTTCACGGACCGATATAAAACAGAATTGTCTAACTTTTGACATCACGCAAACGAGCAAACAGAAATTCGAACAAGAGAAACGCTGGTGTGTATACAGCTCTGATATAAAACAAAAGCTTCAACAAATATAATGGAAACATGTTAATAATCTTGAATAGAACACAAATTAAAAAGAGTTTTCTCATTTTCTAGAGTGTAAAAAAATGAGCAATTTTTGCAAATTTAAAAGAAAAATCTGTACAAAAATAAAATTATTTAAATACATTGTACAATTTTCACTTTCTTAGTTTACTTGATTCTCAATCAAATACTTATAACTTCATCAATTTTGTAAATATGAACGACATGTAAGAATTTAAGAATTTGCAACATGTATTTAAGAGTTAAAAATACAACAAATCCTTGCACACGATTCACGAAACCGATCTTCAAACATTGGACTTTATTAAAAATAGATGTTTAATTAAAATAACTAAATACGTTATTTCACCTAGTTTTGAACGTTATTCCCTGTATATAAGAAGTATATTCAAAAGTACAATTGCTATTGCTTGACAATAACTCCGTTTTTCTCTTTCCATTGTATACCCGTTTGATGCTATATAAAACGTTAAGGCAATGTACATAGTGTCGATAAGTAATTCGCGTTCATCGCTCGAGGCCCATCTTTCTTTTTGTTTCTCGTTTATTTCCTTCGTGCAGGCGATGCCGGTAGCGGCAATGCCCTTTCAACGAAAGAAGTCACTGCCGGACGTAGCACAGCCGATCCAGCTCACGGCCACCTCACCATTGTCAAGGGAAGAAGTCAGTTTTCTGAGCAGTATGAGGAGAGAGGAGATCCGCAGGCAAGTCGACGAGAGCGAGAGGCTCAGAGCAAACCCGCTTTTGTACTTGGTCAGTCCGCAGGTTAAAGTGAGTATCCTTCGTGTTTCTACCTGATCGTCGAAACTATTATCGATGTTGACAATGGCGCGGCATCAATCCTCGCCGTTTCAAAAAGAAGAGAAAACACGGAGCAGCACTTGGCAGAGTGTTACGGTTTATTTCGGATCAAGTCCTGTGCGTCTCGACTTGTTACGCAAAAATATAACGCACCACGAGAAACGCGACGATTCTATAATAGGTTCTTGCACGGTTCTCGAAATCAGCATCTGCTTGATCCAGTTTCGCAATCGCGAGTCGCGAGTATAAACCGAATGAAATCACTCTTGTGCATGTATCTCAAGATGATGAATGAAAGATTTTATACTTATTCTGCAATAGCCGTAAACGTTGTAATTAGTTGCAATTATAAGAATTGATCAATCAAGGAGAATGTGAAGAAAATATTCGAGTGTAATTGGTCATTTCTTATAACTAAAATCACACTTACAACTACACTTACGGCTATTGTAGAACAGGCATAAAGGATCATCTACATTAAGAGTAACATTGTGTTGTAAGATGTAAGCCGCAAGAAATCTACCAATTACTATTGAATGTAAAAAGAGTAATTGATTTATCGCAAAGTTAAATGGCTCGCGAAAACTAATAAAGGAAAACTAATAAAGTAATATCTCATACTGTTGCAGGACTGGTTCTCCCGCCAGCAGCTCGTGATGCTGGTGCTCTTCATCAACATATCTCTAGCTTTGATGTTCTTCAAACTGCTGACGTAGCAGCCAGCCGACGATCGGGTTCACGGACTCGTGAACGTGGACGTGACCTGAGACCCGGTGGCGCCGTGACACTTTGGGTCGTCACCGAGCCAGAATTTCGAAGGGAAACGGCAATGTGGCCGCACCAAGAATCGCCGGGAATGGCTTTCACCAGCGGTTCATTCAGTCTTATGCGCCGCGGGCGCTACGTTAAGAGAGGAAATCTTTGAATTGGGACCGACGAAAAGGAGAGGACTCGAAGAGGATCAATCTCGGCGGAGATTTTGTCGCGCGAAGGCGGCCGTATAGTCGAATTTCGAGCGATCGCGAAAATCTAAGTAGACGAGTAAATAGAGGGAGCAGCATTGAGGCGAGAAAATATCTCTGAGATATTTTCGAAGAGATTTAAAATGGATTTATCTTTGAATATTGTAAATTAAAAAGGACTTAAGCTTCAAAAGAAACAATAAAAGAAAAAGTTCAACAGGGATTTGAAAGAATTTGAATGATGAATGGAATTCTCAAAGATCTTTTGTAAAATAAGAATACTTGTCTATGACAAAAGTTTTCTGACAAAGCGTTTTAGACATTTGCCGCTTAGATCCTTTTTAATTGGCAGGCTAATATTTATTGGACAAAAATTTTGGAGAAAAAAAAAACGATGAAACACCTAAGCGCAGTTTGTCATTTGCGCGAGAGGGAAACATCGACAAATCTTTTGGAAACGGGGGGGGGAGGGTATGTACTCCCACAACGCCTGTGTATCATACCTATTTTTACACCAAATACTTTAATAACGCTACTTGTAAGAGTAGGTCGAGCCCTTTCGGGCGGGCCATCGATCGATCGTATCCGATGTACGAATCTTCTTCTCTAGTCATAATTTTCTCTTTTCTGACGATCGGCTCGAGCGCAGTAATAGCGACGATCGAATTGTACACGATCGACTTTTTAACGAGTCAGCCGCTTATCGACCACTTCTAATTAAGACTGGCGCTGTCGAATTTAAAGCGGTATAAGTACTCAGCGGTATAGTTGAATCATCCGAATCGTACTTACGGCTATTTCCTTAAAAGTAGAGATTGTTATACTTAGCAATGATCGTAATTGTAGCCGTGGTGCCGTGCGCGTAAAGATTCGCTAACGCGCATCCGAGCATTTATAGCGTTCCACAACGATTATACGGTAAATTAAGGCGTAAGTTTATAAGCAGAAGAGACATAGAGAGTTGTCATACTTTAGAGAGTCGTCGAACTTTTACAAGCCCTGCGGGATTATAGTTACAATTACTATCGTTGAATGTCGATGATTGAGATTTGAATCCATCGTATCTTGTCTAGAATTACGAAGTTTCCCGATAACGAAATATGAATATGTCAACCTGAATATGAACCTGCGCACAAGTTGAAAGAAACATTTTCGCTACGAATATGAAGACCGCGAAGCGCAGCACCTATGAATAATACACGTAATGCATAAAGCATAAGAAACCGATCAGAGTCTTTCATTTCATGAAAAGAAAGGAAATGAAGGACTTTGGTTGATTCATTTTCTCATACATTATGCGTTATGCGAAACTCTGTACTTCCGCCCTTCTTCTCACCTTTCGGTGTGAGATCGAAGGTTGACGTGCGCTTGTTTTTCCTGAAACAACGACACGAAGAATTGACATTGTTTTCCCTGAAACGCTTTTTTTGTACGTCTAAGAAAAATATTAGCGCTAAAAATGCGAATGATTCATATCGTAACAATCGCGCGCACGCAATCGCGATAACATCATTCATCGAGACGCAAAATCGCAATCTGTAACTGTATATACAAGTGATTCTTATCGACTGGACTAGTGTCCAGTCTGCCACCAAATTTAGAAGCAAATTAAACATGACTTTCGATAAAATCTTGCGGACGTCTCGAGAAAGAAGATAATCATCTCATGACTATTATTCGACACGTAAAACTAGAATCAAACGCTCTTTGATATCGGCGGTTCGCTGACGTTTATCTCGTGTTTCGCGAAAACGCACAAATCACGAGAGAGTTATCTCTCGTATTCCTTCTCACTATTTCGCGACAGATCGACGATCGGCCTTCCTGCGCTCGAGCGACCGTATTTTTTGTAGCCTCGAGGGCATAGCTTGTATATCTCTAGGTAAATTTGTAAATAATCATGTAAACGCCGATTGTGTGCGATTGCAGACTTTGTTCACAATACGCGATACCGTTCTCGCGTGATCTCGGATACAATTTGGCTGGAAAGCGAGGACTACCGATAGTCGAGATCACTTTTTAACTCGAAGGATCTCACTTTGGTTCATAACGAAACTAAGCTTCTCTCTTATTCCTCTGCTTTGACAGTGCCAATGACGTAGCCAGTGTACTTCCGCGAGGATAAATTTGATCGGCGACATATATGCATTCGCGTTCAAATTATGCTCCAAATCTGAAAATATTGGTTCAAGCGCGAACACGTGACTCGAAGTTAATATAATACGTTCGATTAAGATGCAACGGGATGATATTTTCGACGCTATCCATATGAAATTGCGAAGAGCACAAAAAAAAAGAAATTATTTTTGTCTGTCATTTCGCTAAGTAAATCGAACGAATCCATTTACAGGATTACAAAATTAATGCTGGGTTTACATCTGGCATCTAACTCTTGATGCACGTTTGTGTCTGACTGTAACGGTTAATTTATTATTAAATTTCTTTCTAATATTCAATAATAAAACAGGACATTAAATTGAGAGAAATATCGAATAAAAATGTCAAAAGTAAAGCCAGTATAAAAAATGAGTGAAATATTCTTAAAAAAAATAGGGTCACGTAGGCAAAAAGAACCGAAAAGAGGATGCATAGGCATACGAAATAAGTTGAATGTTCCAGCTTAGAAGAAAAGGACCGATGGCTTTTTGTCACGAGGTGCATTCGCATAGATACTCTACCTATTACGCACATTCGTCGTGGCGGGTCATGCATTGTATATATATTGCTATTATACATATAAAATTTATTAGTTAGTTAGTAACCGGAGAGAAACTAGAAAAGATTTGATATTGAACGTTGGGGGAAAACATCCATCGGGAACAAGAGGAGATTGGAGTCGTGAAAGGAACGAGGCGGGGGTAATTTTTGTCACCGAACAAACCATATCACTTAATCAAAGGAAATTTACGCGATTCGTATTGTTTTATTTATCGAATGGGGAAATTTATTTCGCAATTTACGGTACGATATCATAATATGTATATATTATGATCACGCATATATACATACATAAGAGCATATGTATATTTTACTTGTTATATCTCTTGACTATTGTCGTAATTAGCGCGCATATCCCGTTATTATTGTATATTATTATCATTATTACTATTATATTATTAATTATTATTTGGATTATTATTATCATTATTATTGTTATTATCATGTTACCATCCTATTGAAAAAAAAAATACGAATATTTAAAACAAAACATGAACGTGGGAGAAATTTTGGTACTTTGGAAAATGCGATAATGGAACCTGAGGCCCATTGCCATTGTTAATTTGCGCAAACAGTGATTCAATAAACTTGTATCATAACAGATAAAACGTCTCTGGTAATTGATTATCACGATACTTTGTTTTGCTATGCCCGAAATGATTGTCATCCACGTCGTAAAAGCAAAAGAACGCGAACAAGATCGACGACTTAATTGTCGCAATGACACACATAAATTTATCGTGTAAGCAAACGATTGAGAATACACAGAATGGTACTTTCCATTATTCCTACACATATAATATGTAACCACACACGCATGTACGCATGAATACTTTCTTTCCAAAGCACGGGTGAAAATCGCAGCGTAATCGAACGATGATTTACGTCGTGAACATGCAGAGTGTGCTAATCACGTTCATTAAAATAAATGTTTTCTCGCACGTATAAGGACGTGTTTACAAACCGACGAATCGAGAACTTCGGATCTGCGTAGTTGCCGAAGCCAGTTGGAGATCGCAAATAGATTGTTGTGGCTTTAAGGTAATATTTTGCAATATGAACATCGTCATGTTGTCGGCAAGTAAATAGATGCCGCAATTAAAAATGCTTACGGTAGCAACGTAATTTTCTCAGTTGAGAAACAACTGAGGAGAGACGACTTCCGGAGAATTACAACAAGAAATTTACATCGCTAACATGATTGTTGAGACGTCTCAGGGAATTTTCTCGAAAGAGGGAACGTTTTTCTTGCTGGTTAAAATCGAATCAGTTACGAGGATCGGCATGGCAAAATTGAAAATAAATCGACGGTTATCCTTCCATTGCGTTAGCATGCACTTGATGTCGCTCTTTGCGCGATTGTGCTGTTGCGTCACACATCGAGTGAGACTACGTCTCTATTACCGGTGTCAACGTCATTCGAGTCAGCGAGTAAGTATCAGACGAAACGTGATCGCTTCAAGCGAAGTTTCAATAAATAGCCATAATCGATTGCGAGCATAATCAGTGAGCGACGATATTTTTGTTTAATGCTAGTTTTTTCAAATCGTAGGAAGATCTCAAATCATAAAAACAATGCAGATAATGAAAACACATAATCGGATATGTATAGAGGATTTCGTTTGTATTCGTTTTTGTATTCAAATAGTTGGACTAAGTAAAAGCGTAAACTCAAACTAATTCCGGTATACTCTCTGGCGGTTCATTTGATGTTAAAAATGCTTCGAAGCATTTGTAACACTAAATCTCTGTCGATCGCGATATACCTATTCAGAAAAAAACATGCCATCATTTTTTGTCTTTTAAATGCAACTGAATTAAATTATGGTAGTCATGTGGTGACCATCAATCTTCAATCTTCCAACGTTTTTAGGAGATAGTATACCTAAACTCTTATTTTTGGAACCTCTGGAATTTAAGTCAGAGTAAAAGGAACAGTCTATCTTTAACGCTCATTCGGCGTGGAAGTTAAACTAACAAAGAAGTCGGCTTCGAGTATCCGCAACTTTGTGTTTGCAATTTCGAGAAATCAGTCCCTTTCACAAGTCGGCTGCTGTATTATTATTGCTTAGCGAGCAATAATAATGCTGAAATACGATATACTTTAATTTTAACCATTAAACAAAAACAGGTGTCGCAATCCTTATCGACTAAGGAATACAATGACTGCAACGAGACACGACTGGAAAAAATATACATGTTTTGATTTGTCTTTCGGTTTGTCTTTAACTCACGACGTCCTTTTAGCTCAGACGATTACGTAACATTTCTAATTTTAGGTGATATTCGTTTGCCAGTTCTCGTATGTAGACATGATCATCCGGTCTAAGATTTATTAGTATGCAACTGACAAGCTCAAATAAACTACATTTATATACAAAAACGAATTATTACCGGTTTTATCTCGAGTTTCAGTCATTTCAGTTTCATTTATGATCTTGAAAATTAATGTCTTTTAAAAATATTTAAAATATTAAAGTAAACTATAATTGCTATTTATAGATTTGATTGAATTCTATTTAAAAGATGAAAACATTCGTCTCTTCAACCAACAGATAAGTACATGCGATCGATAAAGAGAGTTTAGTTTATTCGAATTTGAAATTTGTTTGAGTTTCTTTCTTCGTCATTTTTTGCTCGGCCTGATTATAAATGTAAATTCAGCCGCAGTCTCATATCTTGTCTTAAATGCGCACATGATTTGAGAATTGAGGTCACCTAAGATAATCATCGCAACTGTTCGCGCCACGAATCTCAAATATTTATCGTCTAGGAACGTGTGTAATTCGAATCTTATCAAAAATCATAATCGCGCGGGCGTCCAAATCGAAGAAACGCAGACGTGGCATGAAAGTGGAATCAAGCGCAACACATTACGCACGCTGAGAAAAAAAGTTGCTATTTCAAAAAAATATTAGTTGATTTAATTAAATGTAGCATCATGGGCTGTCAAATAAATATTTATTAATTCAACCAAATAACATTTTTAAATTACAAGATTTTGTTAATTTAAGTACATAAATATTTGAATTAAATAATCATTATAAACTAAACGCATTTAATCAAATAACTTTAATTAACAACTTTTTTTTCAGTGTATATATATATACACTGTATACATATATATAACACTTAATATATCCTATCTCCCCTAATTCTTTTATCGCTATGTTGTAATCATCTTGAAAAGAGATCTAAAATATGCGCACTAGTGGCAGATAAACGATAAAAGGCGCAGCCGATAATCCAAACAATTTTACTTATAACGCTGTGAAGCAATGGCATAACGAAGGTAGAAAAAAACGAAAGAAGAAAGACAAGAAAAAAGAAATGTATACATGATAAATATTCAAACGATTAAGATGCAGCAATGTTCGGCCGTTCTGTTTCCACACCATCACGGCAATGAAGACATTATCTATCGATTCACGTCATTCCGCGTTCGTATAAGCGTCTTGCATTGTAAAATAATCCGGTATTTTCTGGGTCATTAACCGCAGTATCGATCGCTTTGGTATCTCGTCTCGAGGAAACACCATGCAAAGTCGACCACTCGTCGACTTTTTACTATCTATTTTTAGCCTAAAATGAAAGAATAGAAATATCTCGTTATTATATAATACATTATATATAAAATACATTATTAATATATTATAAATACGTTATCAAAAAAACTTATTTATAAATTAATTCTATAGTTTAATCGAAGCTTTGAAGACCCAGACAAATTTTCATTTTGAATTTTACCTCAAATTCATATACAGTGAGAGCAAAAAGTATTCGTACAAAGAAATTTTGTTATAAAAAAAAGTCTTATTTGTAGAATATAAACATTAATTAGCAATTTTATACAATAAATACATTCTATTCTAATATAAAGAAAGCTTCACATGTATTCAACAAACTTCACATATATTCTTGATTTTAGAAGCTAAATTTCTCTTGTTCTGTCTGTACGAATACTTTTTGAGCATTCAAATACAATTTTTAATTTTCGCTTATTTTTCAGATGATATATTTTCTATAATTAATACACATCTTTTTGGTATATATAATTTTAAGAAACATACAGTCTATTTTATTCTTTTTGAATAAATTGTTATTGAATAATTATTCAATAAAAAAATAATCATCAATTGAACATCGAATCGACGTCAAATTAATGTTGAAATCATCGATTCTACATCAATTCGATAACTTATTTCTCGCTGGATAATATTTACTTTTTTGAAAATAAAATTTTTTTTTAAATATTTTCTCTGTACGAATACTCTTTGCACTCACTGTACATGTACAAAAAAATGAATATAACGTTTCAGGTAATGTCATTGTAAAATCGTATTCTTGAATGTTGAAAGAGTGTATCAGAATTTTCTCAGATTTTTTAGAGCCCGAAAATCGTTAAAAAGTACAATCAGATACCAATGATCAATTGAACTAGGAAAACAATGAAGAAAACATTGAACAACGAAAGATCTTTTAAAAACATGATAAACCTATAAGCTTGTTCTTTTTAGCTGAACTTCTTGCACAATTCATTTTTTCTCTTTTTCTCTCCAACGTAGAAAGAAAAGGAAGAAAAATGAACTTGCGAAAACATCAGCCAAAAAGAACAGATTTTATTTTGCGTTTTATGTAGTTACGTTGAAAAAGAATTAATCTCTTTGATCTTGAATTTGTGCGCGTTGAATATCAGATTGCTGAATATTGTCCTATGCGCGATAAAATCGGAAACCAATTATCACATTTGTTCAGAGAACTAACGTCTATAGTTCGATTATTTGAAATTTCGTGTCCTGTAATAGCTTTTCAAAGCGATTGTTTATCTAAGAAATTACATATTCGTAGTTCTTTTTCGGATACAATAACGCCAATGATTGAACATTAATAGTGTACAATATATATATAAGTGCACGCACAATGTGCGTGAGCTGACCGCTCTGTCCACGCACCTCCCGCGTGGCTCTCTCGCGGGTTCAGCTGAATCAAGTTGAGCTGAGACCTTCGTCCGAGGAGTGGGAGGGAAGAAGATAGAGCTAAAGGAAACCTCGTATATATCGCGATCGGACCGTTCTTGAGAGCTGCTTTCATTTACAGCAGAGCGCGGAGAGACGTAGAAACTCGCTCTCCCATTCCCACTCCTCCTCTCTTTTCCTCTTGTCTCCTTTCCTCTCTTCTCCTCCAATCATCATTCCTCTCACAGCGTTACACTTTCGATAGTCCTTTCTCTCGATGAGGGAATTAATCGCGCGATTTTTTCGCGCACACGTGTCGCACGCTCGTGATTTCCTTGTCTTTGATTCTATTGGGTTGTCCGGAAAGTTCGTGCCCGATGTTGAAGGAAAATTGAAACGCAGAAAATTTTAATTTAATAAATGTATATTAAAATTTAAATTTTAGTCGGCACGAACTTTCCGGACAACCCAATACAATCAGAAAACGAGATGAATCCTTGGATATTTATCCTTTTATTCTATATACTGTATTATTATTTCGAGAACATATTCAGATGTAAATTGAAATAATGTTATTAAACGTATTTACTATTATTATTTTTCTGACTTTGTGTCCCGGATTTTCAATATAAATAAAAACTCTCTCGGTTTTATATGTCTGACGTGAAAATGATATTATTTCCTCTATTACTGAAAAGTAAAATAATTAAATGTATTTTGTAAAAAAATACATATATTAATAAGAACATTTTTTAAATAGTGTCTTTTAAAAATCTTTTAAAAATAATGTAAGTGAAATATGTTTCCTTTGTTGTATAATTATTTTGTGTTTATGTATATTTTATTCTGTAATTAGGCGCTATGACTCTTTAAATAGATTTGCTATAGCAAGTTGAACGCAGGTTCGAACAGGCACGAACGTGTTCTGAGTATTCGGAGAATTTATTGAGGAGTGGGGAGGAACCTGCTATCCCTGCTGTACGAACCGGACATTTACCTGAGAATATATAAAAAAAAATAACGTATACAAAAAAAATTTCACAGCTACATTAATAAAAGTGTTAGAAGAAAGTTATTTTTAATATTTTAAAGAGAGAGATGCGTGAGAAAAAATTAATGTTAACGATTGAAAGCTGTGTGATCCATATAAGTTTTTAATTTGTGACGGCAAGTAATCGGAAAATAACAAGAGAAAAAAATGTAAAAAGAAACAAAGTTTGTTAAGAATTAAATTATTTGTTATGGCACACAAAAAATGCAATAAGCGAATGAATAATTCAGATTTGTTATTGCTTAGTAATATTATTACTTTATTTTTATATTATGATTGATTGATTCTCTTATTATTTATATCTTACTGTTTTATGTTTTTTCTTGTCTACATCTTTTAAGCCTATTCTACAATGTACTTTTTGTTTCTTGCTTTTTGCTTCTTATCCGATTTTTTGGTTTATGTCACTAGAGATAAAAGTTAACGAACTTCGAAAGAAATACGTAGCAAAAAATACAATTCGATTGCAAAAAACGATTGCAAAGGAGAAAAAAGTAAAAAGTAAAAAACAAGAAACAAGAAACAAGAATACGTAAGTAGGTTTTAGGATCATAATAATGACAGTGAGTGCAAAAAGTATTCGCACAGAGAAAATATTTTTAAAAAAAAACTTTATTTAAAAAAAATAAATATTGTTCAGTAAGAAATGAATCATCAAATTGATGTCGATATTTGATATGATGTTTTCAATACCAATTTGATATCGATTTGACATTTAATTAACGTTCATTTCTTGCTGGGTAATTAACAATTTATTCATAAAAAATAAAATAGACTGTTTCTTAAAATTATATATAATATACCAAAAAGATGTGTATTAATTATAGAAAATATATCATCTGAAAAATAAACGAAAATTAAAAATTCTATTTTTGGATGCTATGTTTGGATGCTTAAAAAGATATTCGTACAATCGAGAAATTTAGCTCCTAAAATCAGAAATACATGCGAAGCTCGTTTGTTTATGTTAAAACAGAATATGTTCATTATATAAAATTGTTAATTAATGTTAATTTTTTACAAATAAGACTTTTTATAAAAAATTTTCTTGTACGAATACTTTCTGCTCTCACTATATTTATGTATGTTTTTTGTCCTATTCCGCTCGCACTATATTTATGTTATTATCACAGTGTTCAGTTTCTTTTTGTCAGTCAAAATATTTAAGTTCAACTATGATCCGTCTAATCCTTAATCTTGATTCTTGGAAACAGTTCTTTCTTCTTTTTATTACTGTGTCTATGTAAACATTTGTTTGTGTATGTTGATTTATCATTTAGATCAGAGGTTTGAATTTCGAGGAGCATTATTATATGCATATAACTCTTTTATCAATTTACTTATCTCACCTGTGTTTTGTGTGTGTGTGTGTGTGTGTGTGTGTTTTGTGTGTGTGTGTGCGTGTGTGTGCGTGCGTGCGTGCGTGCGTGTGTATACCTAAATTAAACATTTGATTACATCAAGATTGATATATTTGTTACACACGACTCAAGAGTTTCTACGTTATCAATGTTACAATCGTGAGGATTCATCGGGGATAATGAAACACGCCGGTTCTTCACATCGCGAGGGCCACAAGATAACGCATTAATTAAATGGACTAGTTTCTAGGCGAAACTTATAAAGAAATGAATGTATCACAAATGTATATATATATAAGGGACATATGAACATACAGTGTGATAAAAAGATTAAGAGAGCTTTATTCAATATTTACTCTTCAATCTTTCTATGATATACGCTTATTAAAATCCATTCGCATGACAAAATTCGCTTCCAAGTACATTTCTACAAGGGGAAAAGAATCATTAACGATCGACAATGACCCCCGTGGTCTCATTCGAGGACGAATTGATTGAAGTTAGTAATCGACCTCTGGGGAGAATGATTTTCATATTTAATTCATTTATATATAAGCTAAATTAAATTCGCAATTTTGACATAGTTGTGTCTAGTTATGCAGACATAAAAATTATTAAGAAAATTATTAAGTGACGCGCATTCTGGAGAGTTTAAATAATTTAACGCTATACCGACCAACGAAAGACTCACACCGCGAAAGACGTTGTTGTGATGTGAGTAATACCTGAGAGTCTGACTCATTGCTTTATCAAAATGTTAAGTACTTGCGAGTCTTACCACGCAATATTGCATCATTGTATATCCAATCTACGCGTCTTTGTGTCTACAAATCTCTTCAAAATATTTCTATATTTTAGATACGCAATAACGTCTACGATCCACATTAGTGTCTAGATCCACAATTTGGTAAATTGATAAATCACTTTTTGCGTTTTTAGAATATATCCTACTTTGTTGAGGACGAGAATTATTTTAGATAAAGAAATCATTTTCTCTTTCTCTCATCTATATATGAGACATATGATTGCATACTTACAGCTCCCTCAGTACGTCACATTTAACATGAGCTCGACATCCTTATCAACTGCCACGTGCACGTGAAATTACGACGCCAAGAACGGTCTTTACTGCGTCGGAACTATTCGCGACGCAGTAAGCAGCGCTTACGCATTCGAATTAAAATTCAACATGTCTAGGCATTTCATTGTATTCTAATTATCTGTAGAGTCGCCATCAAGTCATCACCGTGATCACCAAATTTTGTTCGGATCGGCACGATCCGAATGATCTCCAGTTGAGATATCTTTTGCTCTCGATTGTCTATGACTTTGCTCTTAGCAAAAAAAGGAGCAGATCTTCACGATATTTGATTTTAATCGGATTTTATATAAATCGAATTTTATACGTCTTGAGATAAAAAGAATTCACGTCAAATCTCTAATTTGAGATAACCCAAATGTCGATATGCGACATTTTTCTTATCATAAAAATAATATGAAAAAAAATGCAAACCAACTGTTTCTCACTTACTGCGTCGTTTGGCGTCATCGCCAAATCGAAAGTATTATCTCGGTCTGCGTGTAACTCTTACATACAGTATCTACGCTTTTTGCTTCTTCGCTCAGAGATGTTGCTAAATCTGGTCTCGCTTAATATTTGTTTACAACATCGTTTTCTCAGCGATCTTACTTCCTTAAGACTAATCTACAATGTGCTCTTTGTTTTCTATTTCTTACTTTTTACCGCTTGCTTTTTCCTCTTTATCGGTTTGCGACTGATTTATCGACGATTACGTTTCTTGTCACGTTTTCCTTGACTCTTTCGAAGTTAATTTTCAACTCTGGCGACAGAAAAAAGAATAAGAAGAAACAAAATAAAAGGAAAAAAGAAAAACAGAAAAAAGCATGAAATAAAAAGTAAATAGCAAAAAACAGAAAGCACAGATGTAGATTAGGTTTTACAGAAAGATGACTAACCGTTTAAAATTAAGAAAGTCCCAAATTTTAATTCTTTGTCTTGACACGTGTCAAATCCCAAATTTTGTCACAATTTAAGGATATGATTATGAATTGTTATTTTTTTTTTTAATGAAAATAATAAGTGTGAAATAAATTTTTAACTGTGTGAAAAATTGTATGATTTTGTATTCCCAGATATTACTCATAAAATTAATTCAGTAGAAGAATACAATTATTAATAAAATGAAATTTTAAGTAATTTTTGTTGTGATCTCATATGTATTATTTACAATATATTTGCAAATATATTAATACAATATTGTTCATGTGTTTTATTAATAATTATGAAAACAAGTTTATCTATTCAAATTTAATTAATATTGAATTTTTTAAAACGTCTCTTTTCTTTCTCAAGGAATTGATCAACTTATTTTGCAGAAGTGTCGTCGAACTTCACGCGATACACGCAAGCGATTACGAGAGTCGTGTTATTTTCGGAAGTAACGATATTCTCAGATCGAGCTAGGTGTTTTCACGAGTCTGTAATCTCTGTGCGAACGCAATGGCGAGGGAGAAAAGAAGATAGAAACAGGGCAGAGAAAGAAAGAGAAAGGAGATACGGGGAGGGAAGGCGAGGGGCGAGTATTTCTGAGCGGATACAGGAAGTATGGATATCGATCGCGTAGCAGAGGGTAAACAAACACGACACAGAGTCGCCGCTCGAAAGTCTCGTTTCGTTCGTATCTTCCATTTATCGCTCGTCTCGGAAATACGCTTTGTTGTTAAGCGACTGCTTGTGCGAGAAGAAGAGAAACGACGGCCGCGCATCCCGCCGAGGTCGCGCAAGCGCGACTGAAGGATCGAACAGCTGTAGCAGCACTGTCGAGTCGTGCGTTGCTATGCGTTACGGGACTTTAATATTAACGAGCGAAATAGCGATGTACTATATTGTTTTTCCGGTCGAATTCTATTCATAATCGCAATCTTGCGCTATGAGCTCTTGCGTTGAACGAAGCTTTGCCCTTGTGAGATAGGAATGAGAATCACGGAAAAGAAATATTTTTCAAAAATTGACGCTTGTGATTGAGGCAAGATCTATTTTTGAATCTACCACATGTGAAAATCTATATAATGTTATACGTAACATGGAAAAACAAATTTTGTTAAATCTTATGTATTTCTCTGAATTTATTTACAGTAAATATTTATTTTATAAAAGAAACGATGGTTAAATCAAATATATAAATAATTTTTATAAAGTATATAAATAATTTTCATAACAAATAAACTTATATTTGCATTTAGTAAATATTACTTTAATAAATATTTACTATTCAAACCAATATTAATTAAAATTGAATTTAAAAATTTGGTTTTTTTAGTGTATATAAAACATAGTATATGCAATGGGTATCTTTTTTTTTGCACTAAACTGCATTAGAATTTTCTTTTTCATTTTCAAATATTAAAATATATTTCTCTTTAGGTACCAAAAGTGTGTAGTTCAATTGTATAACAGACCTACTTTTCGGAAGTTAACTCTTGGTTTGAAAAGTCTAATAGGTCTAAAGGTCTACATTTTTTATGGGATAGAAGATCGTACATAAAAGTAGTGCGCAGGTAGATGAAGACAAAGGATTTTTTATTCTTGGATTTTAGTATTTATTAGGATTTAGATTTTATGACATCATAAATTTGATTGTTTATTATTTATAGAGACTGAGAAAATATACATGGAGCTTTACAACTTTCAAAATAAAAGCTTACGACACGCATAATATATGTTCCCAAATCATTTTAATCATTAAAATCTTCCTTTAACAGTAAATCTTAAATATAAAAATAAAAAATATAAATATAAAAATTGTGCAAAAGTAATGTCCTTTATTTAAATTAGATTACAAGACAACAACTATGACGTGTATACAATTCCAAGATATTATTTTGGAGATAAACATATTTGCTTTCTGAACCCGCTCTTTAATTAGCTAGCATCGGTGCACTAGGTCAGGTGTACATTATTCTCACAACGAGGGAACAGCGCATGCGCTCGATGACGTCACGAGCGTGATCGTTGATTTACAGGGCCGACATTTAACGTGGGTTGCACTGCATAAATTATCTAGGTGTACTCAGGTGTGCTTAATAACGGTTAAAATTTAAGTAACGTATTCAACAGTTTCATTAAAGATATGTTTAACTATTATTATCGTATGATTAGAATCGAAGCGGATTGATTTCGTAATAATATAATAATAATAATAATTCCTAATAATAATATTTCCTATAAATAATAATATTATAAATAATAATATTTCCTACGTGACATTTGTAAAACTATTTTTAGAATTTTTATAATAATTTAAATATTAGATTCAGATTTTATTCCAGCCTAACATTTTTTTTATTAGGAATCCTAGTTTTTTCTCATCCTAGAATTTTTTTATTTTACTTTTCTTGTCTTACATACAACAATTGAGTTAAGAAAATAGATTATTAATATTTTTAAATCTATTCGTAATTATAAGAGTATCAACAATTTCTTAGCATTATCAATTATCTATTTTGTCTTAAAAGTGAGACATTGTCACCAGCAGATGATTTCGACCAAATTTTGATTAATCGATGATGAAATTTATCAAGTAGTACTTACAATATTTTGTCAACATGGATAATAAATAGAGGATAATTAATTTATTTTCATTTGAAACAATGATTAAATTAAGAAGACAACAAATTATACAGTCAGAAGTTAATTTTGCTGCCAGCAATTTTGCCACTTGAATTAATTACTAGTACGTATTATGTAATTATTCGGAATGAATTTAAATCGGAATTATTCATTTCTTAGATTTCCATGAAATCTGTTTATGTTGCATGAAATCCCCAGATTCAGTCGTTAAAGAAAAAGAAAGCGAAGATGCTGAGTGCAAAAAGTACACAAGCAATGCGAACAAGTCAATTGTATTTTTTAAGGAAAATAGAATAATTCCAATCGGGATCCATTTAAAATAATTCTATAAGATTCATTCTGTAATTGCATAAGCATAGTAAATGGCAGTTGTAAGAATTGACTAAGATCGTAATAATCACACTACAAGTTGCCGATTATGGTTGCTAGTTGTCGGTTCTATTTTCATCAATCATGTTGCAGCTAACCTGCATCATGATTAGCTAAAATAGAACTGACAATGTTGACAGCAACTGTAATCGACAACCTGTAGTGTGATTACGGCCTAATGGAGCTCATTTTACAATTACATAATCTGTAAGTGGTTGTAGTTTAGACATAGTCGAATATAAGGATAATATTGTGATTGATCAATTCTTACAACTACAAGCACTTACAATTATATTTAAGTAATTGTAGAATGGGCTTAGGCTCTTGAGTAATTGTGACAGCCATGTTGGAATCGTGACGTCAGAAGCAAGGAATGACATATTTATTTATGCTGCAAGCCATTTGTAAATAAAGACAATTTGGATAAATCTAAATGATGAGACTACGATAAAATAGTTGTAAAAATGAGTAGGTGTCCTTTTCTCCCTTGATAGTCAATAAATGATTGTAAAAGGCAATTGTAAAATGAACCTAATTCGGTTTAAGCTGTTGAAATGAATGAAATATACGCTTTTAGGAATAAAATTCCAGGATAATTATAGTTTCTGCCCATTTTTAAGACTTTTTACTTTTATAAGTATGAGACACATTTTCACAATTAAGTAAATAATAACGAAATAGTTAGAAACAGCACAAATTTCATCATCAAAACATCACTTTTCCACGTCTATAAATTTAGCCATTTATCGTGGCGAGGCGTTATACACACGCACACACACACGCACACGCACGCACGCACACACACACACACACACGAGCACGAGCGCGCCAAGAGCACATATACATGCTTGTGTGAGTGTGTGTGTGTGTGTGGGGCTACCGATTTCGCGACATTTTGCCGACTGATTTTGAGTCGCATGTTGACTATTCAGGAGCTATGTTCAAAATTCGACCAAGTGAAGTACGCCGCTCGATGGACCCGGGAACTCGAGATCGACTTCCGTCACTGGTCGCGCGACAGCAGCGCCTTATTTCCCCCACCGTAGCCTCGGACGTTCTGTCCGCCGTGCTCGGCTGTGATCGGAGGTCGGAGGAGCGACAGTAAACAGCTGGCGACGCTTTGCGTCAGTACGATACGCAAAACGGGACTGTGCGGAGCAGGTCCGCCCGTCGTCCCCCCCCTTTTCCCTTCCATCCAATTATATCCTGGCGAGACCCCCGACCGACACATTTCTCGGCCGCTGTCCAAGCCGAAGCCTTCGTCAAATTGCTCCGACGCAGAATAATTCCGACATCTCCGCAGCATTAATCATCGACGTGGAGACGTCGAAACGAGCGAGCGTCGTTGTCGTGGAAAAGCAGCGGGGAAAGCGGAATCTCTTTGTTCGGCGCGACCGCTCTGCGCATAGACTGACAGTGCGCACGGCGCAGCATTGTTTGTGTTGTGTCGCGCGGTTGGTTCACTTCGGTCGCTTTCTTCCATCGATTCCTTTCACACGAAGACGGACCGGACTCTCGACGGCGTCCAACGATAAATCAGTGCGAGGATTACTCGTGGAGAGACATCTAACTGACGAACAGTGACTGTGTCGCTGATGAACGACGGTGTCGCTCGAATCGAGCGAGTGAACGAGAGAGCGACGGAGAGCGAGAGAGCGCGGCGGCGACGGACGCGGTGGCGTAACGCGGTGCGCGAGTGCTTTGTTTTGCCGAGCAGCTGATCCGACGCGACGGCGAGCTATTGCGAGCTACGCTTAACGACGGTACGTGCGACACGCGCGTCGACGTTTTATCATCGACGCGTACAACATCGGGGATCCCCGGAAGAGCCCCGGGGTTAAACGCGACCACCACCCTCGACGAGGCGTCCACTTTCGGCGGATCAACTTTCCGACGACGTCAAAACGGTCGGAAATCGTAGCGGTGACGATTGGCTCCCGTTGTTGGAAATCGATTGCCAACGACGACGCTTCGCGTTCGTTGCAAGACGGATTTTCGTCAAATCTGACGTTCCGTGAGGGTGCCGTGAGAAACTAAATTGATAATTGATTTAGCGATCGGACGCTTTGCAGAAGGGAAGGAAATAGTGATGATAAACGTGACGGAGAGATTCAAATTCCTGAGAATTCCGCACGGAAAATTTCTGTTAAACGGAGTGTAATAAAGTCGAGTGCTTGAATCTCCGGCGCGAATCTCAGTCGTTGGACACTCGCTGGAAGACGCTCAGTTCGATCACGTGAATCGTGCGTAGGAGATTGCCGTGTATTGGAGATTATGACATAAAGGCAACCGGTGTTACTCGGATCCCCTACAAGCAGAAGCGGGAGTGAATTTTTTTTTTCAAGCGGGTGAACGCTCTCGATTGCGTGAAGAGCGAAAACGTGTTGTTTGGTCTCGAACGACTTTCCCCACGGTGTCGCGGCGAAGAACAAAGGAAACGACTCCACTGAAAGACATTGGTTGAAGTGTCTGAAGACACTGCTTTGAGTTTCTCCTTCGACGATCGAAAATCGAAGAATCCCCGCCCATTTCGAAGCGATCGGGCTCTCGTGCGCGAGAGAGAGAGATATCTGGATGATACTCTGCAACGCGGCGCGATTCTCAGTGGCTTTGTCTCAGAATCGACGGCGAGGATCGCATTGATCGATGCAGCATAGTCTTGACGGGGCCGTCCTCGCGAACGATCGAGAACGTGGGGTACGGCCCCGATCGAGCTGACTAAGGGAACCGTCCAAACCGAGGGCCAATCCTGCTGTTAATAGGGCCCACGGTGGAGGAAGACATCCGTGACGGGGCTGTTTTAACAAGTTCTACTTTTGTGTCACTACAAGGAGTCTATCCACGAGACGCAACATGCTGTACATCTTTCACGTTGACACCGGCACCACTATCACCTTCGACATCAAGCTGGCACTGCAAAGGTAACACAAACAATCTATTTTTCTAAATTATTTCGAGTAGAATTTCTCACTTTGAGAAAATATGAAAAAAATAAGCTGGTCTTGAAAATGAGCGGCTCAATTTCCTACAATCTTTAAAAATGAGATTTCACTTTTCAGAGTGAGATTTACTCTAAAGCTGATATTCATAATCAATTCTTATATTTAAAGCTGTCTTGTTTAATCTTAAGATATCGTGAATTAATTAGTGTGCTGTATTAGTATCTTAAGACACTTAAAATGATCTTAAAATTAAAACTGATTATGAATACCGGCTTAAAAGTTTTAAAGAGTAATGTTCTTTTTAATAAAATAAAGTATTTTGTTCCTATTAAATGGTTCAGAACTTTTTGTAAAACGTTTTCTCGAATTACGTAAGAAGCAAGAATTCTACCTACATCGATACGTAGCGATAACAGTTGATTATTATTTACATAAAAATTCCGATAATTCTCTTAGTCATAATTCAGTTGAATTCGCGTTCTTTTTCATTCTGAGTAGTAAGTAAGATTAAACTGAGTTTCTATCTACAGTTGCACAAGCTCGAAACTATGCTTTAAACCCATTTTATCAATTCAATTGCGTAAGCGTAGTTGTACGTGACTGTATTTATAAAAATTGAACAATCATAGTCGAGTATTATCATCATTTTTGACTGTAGTTAGTCAGTTCTTACAACATTATAGAAAAGGTTCACGACACATAGAAAAACTTAAAGAGGTTGTAAGGCAAATGCAATATGTTAAGAATTACTTGAAAAAATTACAAATTATTCTAAATTGCATTTAAAAATTATACAAAAAAATTAGAGATAATTGATCTAGTCTAGATTAATTATTTCAATAAAAAGCAATAATTTAAATTTGTATTCTAATAGAAATATAATATATGAAAATGTATTATAAAATAACGATATAAATCTCAATTTTTTTATATAAGTCTTTATGAATTCAAAAATATTTATGTAAAGTTACATTGAGATGCAGACATTAATTGTTCAGTAAATAAACAAAATATTTATTTATTATGAATTATTGGTGAATCTCAATGAAATTTTACATAAGTCATTTTTAGTACTTAAAATATGTATGTAAAAAATTTAGATTTTTGTTATTATTTTTAAAATGTTTGTTTATAAACAATAAAATTAATATCAAATAAAATAAATTATCTATAAAAATGTGTTGCTCAATAAAAACAGAATGTTATGAATACAATTTTCACATGTATATATAGTTTGTTCAAAGCGTAAATATTAATATATGTAAATATTAACTTATGTTCTTACAACCTTCTTAAGATGTAAGATTTAAACAGTGAATCTGATCTACAATTATGTAATTGTAAGTAGTCGTAGTTGTACATCTAGAGAAAGATTTTTTTTCGATTTAAAGAAATTTCGATTTAAAGAATATTTCTTTGCCATAGAAAAAATTTTTTTTATTTGAACGTCATTTCTTTGATTTAAATATTATTTTTTGAAGTTAAATAAAAAAAAATTTATTTGATTTAAATTATATTTAAATCAAAGAAATGACGTTCAAATCAAAGAAACTTTTTCTTTAACTGTATAGCAAAGAAAACATTTCTTTAAATCGAAGAAATCTTTCTCTGGGTGTAAAAATTCATCACAATCAGAGTTGGATATTCTCTTCGTATTCAAATGTGATGGATCAATTCTTACAAATACAACTATGTTTACACAATTGTCGATTGGGTTTAAAACCCTATGTGAGCAGTAGCGAATTCAGCATGTTGATTTCCTTACTGCTTAAGTCTTACGTCTTGAATAATTTTATGTGACTTTTATTTACGTTAAAAATGAGATTCCTAAACCTGTGTTGTTATGTGATAACTTTGTCACCAAAGTAAGCAGGCGATGACGTCAGTATAAAATATTCACATAACTTTATAGACTCAATATCACTTGAGTGAAAATGGAAAGCAACTATAATAATAACGCGCGTTAATAATCACGCGGCATTTAGCGCCTCTCTAACAGGCCGCGAACCAACGCAGCCTCGCGCGAATCCAAGGATCCGTCGAAGGCTAACAAATTGCAAAAGTGTGCCGCCTCCGTAGCGGACGTAGGCGAGAGACATATAGCGAATTTGATTGGACGCTCTAGTGCATATTAAAACCATTATACACTGATTCAGTTTGTATAAAAATAAAATGCAAATATTTCTAATTACACTGAAAAAAATTTTAATAAACATTTATTTGATTTATTATATAATTTAAGTAAATATTTACTAAATGTAAATATATATTTATTTGATACGAATCTATTTATTTGACTTAACTATCATTTTTTATTGAGCAAATATTTATATTTGCTGCAAGTAAATGTTTACTTAGTACTATTTAAAGAAATATACATGTATTAAGAAAATTTTTTCATTCAGAAAATTTTTTGTCTGTATAAAATTTTACTTAACACATTTTACTTAACAGCGCAATAAAATGCATTAAGGTGATGATTTAATCTGTTTTTATATTTATATTGAACGCATATTTTTACATCAATTTGTGTAATTTATTGTGTAATTACGGCTTTAATATACAGTGCGCGTTCAAGCGAATTCGCTTGAAGGTTCTTGTATTGTTGCACGTGTCTCGGAGAGATTCTTTAAGGGAACAGCGACGATGGAGTTTCTTCCGGATCATGATTCGCGAACTTGCGCCGAAAATAATACACAATGAAATCGACGCGACGCGACGCGACGCGACGCGGCGCTACGCGATGCACGTGGGTGTGGATGGCTCGTGGCGCGCACGAGTTTGACCCGATGTTGGCAAACTCGGCCAACATGCGCATGATGCAAACGAGCACTGCTCTTTCGATACTTTCCGATCGCTCCGTTCAGATGGCTCATCTCCTCTCTCACTATACTTAGATACTATTTAATAGCGAAGGAAAATTCTAGCGAGACGGAAATACGTTTTTATAGAGGAATCGTTTAAAGATGAAGGAACGGTATATATGCAATCTGCAAAATTATGCTTTTCTTTAAATTGAAGTATGTATATTTTTGTTGTACAAATTAATTTTGCTTATTATTTTATTGTGTAAATGTAGCTGTTAAGATAATATTATTGATAATGAATAAATCTTTTAAAGATGAAGGAACGATGTACCTAAAATAATATGCAAAAATTGCGCTTTCTTTTAAGTGAAGTACGTTTTTGTTGTAAAAATCCATTCTGCTCATTATTTTGTAATGTAAATGTAGTTGTTAAGATCATCGGTAAAAAAAGTGAATACCTTGTGAGATGTTTCATACTTTCTTGATATACTTTCTGATATAAAATGTGAAATATGTATATATTGTAAAATGTTCTCTCTTTAATGACCTTGTCTTAATATTTATAATACGTAGAATGTCAGGAAAAATCGATTGATAGAAAAAAAGTACTTAGCTATATTTAAAGGAAACGTGCAAATGCATATCGCAAATATATATTCGTACGAAAAAAGTAATGTCATAGAAAGTTGGATCTCATTATATCCTTCCTCTCTTTCCTCTCTCTCCTATTTTAATTATCAAGAGAAACATTTCCTGTTCAAATTGCTAGACTCAACATTCTGTATAACATTCTACATTTCGTCGAATATAAGTATAACGCAGAGATTTTCAGATTTGATGAATATTATACCTCGGACAATATTTTTACAATAATTTAACGTCAATTCGAAATATTCGTTATTAAGCAAATAAAATAAAAAACGAACCTATAGGAATCAGCGCAGATCACAAAGCGCAATCAACTTAATAAAAAAAATTAGCTTTAATTAACAACATATACATAGAATCGCGTATATCAGCTATTATACATTTCGGCTCTCCTTTGATTCATCCTCAGCGAACGAATTTTAATAAATTAAAAAGAACAAATAATTTGTTATAATAACATAACAATAAATTCCGGAACACTTTGTATTATAAATTCAGCAAGAATCAAGATATTTGCAAGAGTAAAAGCAGCTGACATTTTAATCGAGCAAAGCTTCTCACTGTTAATTATAATATCGTTATTTTATGCAAATTGATACGGAAGAATGTGAAGAATTTTATATTAAGTGTATTATATTATACGCAAGGAATTGCTTTGCATTTTTATTCTGTCGATAATTTTAAAGAAGCCTTTTAACGTGCTGGAACTAAAAAAATTGAAGTTCCTTTTGTACAGCATACAATTATTTATATCGATACATGAATGGTAATTAACTTGATGGCGATCACTCTTATTTTTAAGAGAAGATAGGAAACTGTTGGTAAAAAGAAAGACTTATCCCATTTATTACGATCGTTTATCTACGTTGATGAAGATCAATACTGAGCGGAGGAATTACAATTTCTACGCATCGGTTTACCGTATGATAAACGACCTTCAGTTCTGGATGGAGACATCGTATCGACGCGGTAAATGCATCGGTAACTCGTTCCATGTCCCGTCATGGAAAACTTCTGTGCTTTCGAGAAACACGCTCGCTCACATCTGACGCGGGCACTGAAAATATATCATTTGGCTCGCGGCGCGTTCTACATTGTGTTGAATCGTGTCGTCAAATAAGCTCGGCCAAGCTTTTAATGCGCAGCTTCTAAGGGAAGCGGCGGATTACAAGGCTCTCTTCATATTCGAGTGACGTGACGTCAGAGTGTCAATTGAGTAAAAAATTGTCAACGACGTTTGACGACGTTACAAGGGCGATTGCGTAATCGAAGCACAATGCAACCTCATGTAATCTAAATTGGCGCGTCATAAATTTCAGATTGTATTTATCATAATAAACTGTACTTTTACGTTTCGTTTTATAAAACCATGATTTTTTATCCTGTGCCCTACCTGTTCTCTTCATTACATTGGAACACTCGCTTCTCGGGTAAATTTCACGCGATGATTTTCCAGTTCTTTGCTACACATGATAAGTCATTCTTGTCTCGATTAATCTTCATTTTACTTTAATAAATATACACACAAATTAAAATTATTAGGGTCTTCACGAATATAAGATTAATTTTAATGTCGTTTTAACTAAGAATTAGAAGAAGATCAAGATTAAGTTGAGATTAAAGTTAATCTTACATTTATGGAAAGTCCAAGATTCATACATATACTTTGATATCTTTAGAAAGTATTTATATGATTGTGTACTTAAAAAACTATGTATAAATGTTATAACTAATTATTTAATGCGCCTATGTAATTTTTCGAAGAAAAAATGTACAGGACACGAATGAATCCAATCGTGCGTATTAAAGGTTAAGATAGTGGCGTAGAAACGGTCATCGGCCTCGCTTGTCGCCAACAATTAACGATCTGTGTCAATTCGCGAGGGCACTTCCACTCCGATTTGTGCTTTTATTTTCTGTGTGTTTGTTTAGTAATGACAGTTGCGATGAATAACAGTTAAGCGTGAATAACATTAAGCTTGAACAACATCGCAATTAAATACTAAACTAGGCAATTTCTAGCATCAACAATAGTATCTGCAAAAACGACGGTCTTTGTTCATATCTCGCTCGATTACCTTCGCTTTGTTTACGTTAGTCGATAAGAATTATCTGCGCACCGTGCGAATGAAAATCATGCGAGCCAACTTCGCATTCAACGTGAGTCGATGCAAAACGTATTCGCGCTCTTGGTATTCTTCCCATGTAAACACATCTCGAAAATTCATGTAAAATACATGTAGCCCTCGCAATCATCATAAACATGATGAAACATTGAAGTTTTGTCCATTTGAAATTCGACGCACTTATACACGTATAACATGATAATATTTATTTTCTATTTGATCCTGCGCATAATGGAAGAAATTAGGAATAAATATTAAATATTAGAAACAAAAAAATTAAGAAGATAATAGAGATTAAATTAAGAAAAGAATAGAGATTAAATGTAACGTACAAATAAGGTATTACATATTTATATCTCTTAAATTTTATTTGCATCCATTATTCGTTAAGTTACATTTCTATGTTCATTTCCTGATTTTTTATTACTTAATGTTTAATTTAATATTTATATTTAATTTAATATTTAATATTTATATTTCATCTAATATTTAATATGTAACCTAATGTTCATTTCTGTTCTTAATATTTCTTCCTATTGTGCACTTTACTTTAGAATAATAATTAATAATACGTTTTTGTCAGTTGACACTCGTTTAATCAATCAAAAGTGTCTCGTTTTCCTATTTGGAAAGAATTTTTTTTTTTTTCAAAAGAGATCTCGTTTCCAAGAAAGATGACTTTGAAAGATGAAAGTCTAAAAATATCGCGCTCCTTCGAGTTTGGACGATCTTCAACGAATAATGCGCATCATCTAGACTCGTTGTAAGGATCTCTAACACGCAAATAATATATAACCGTTAATTTATTTTAAAAGGATTTCCTCTTTCTCTCTTTGTTTTCCTTTTCTCATCCTTTTTCATTTGCTCGTAAAGCTGATATCTTGAAGAAATCGCGACAATGAATGCCATCGCGTGCACGAAATATGAGCCGCGCCGCGCCGCGCCGTGTCGTAACGTGACGTGCGTAACCATCGACGACACGCAGTCTCGAGACGCGGCGAGGCGCGGCGGTTGAACGTGCTCGTAGTCAGCTGGTAGCGTCCACGAGTGACTGGCGATAATTCCGCACTCGATACGTTTTCCCGTTGCAGACGCGCGAGGCGCTTTTGATCAATGGTGCTGCGCCAGCATCTGATATCTTTAACTCCGACGTTTCTTCTCATCTTATTCTTTAAATCACTCGCCGCTTGACACTTCAGTTGATTCAATTTTCGCTTTCGTTACGCAATTCGCGCTATTTTCGAGAAAACGAAAACAACGCGAATTGCGTAACGAATGGCACATCAGAGTTCTACCGGGAACGTCGATCTCTTTTTTTTTCTTTTTTTTTTTCCCATAGAGACGCTCCGCACGATTGAAGATCTTACGATAGTTACGAAAGGATTGTGAAAGGCGGTTAATTTGTTGTCGTAATTCACTCTACGAGTGAAATAATCGCGTGACAAATTTTTATTAATTAATCTTAAGTGAAATAGATCGAAAAATGGTCTATTTTACTTACAATTGATATTTAATTAATAAAATGTTTAAACAGAAATAAAAGAGAAGACGGCCATTTTCTGTCTTGAAACCCTTATGAGTGTTTCCCTTCAATTTGTATGCTCTTTGAATATGTTGTTGTCTGAACAATAAGGGACACGTATTTTTTAAAAGTGCCCAATCATACGCTTTTAGAAGATGCAACACTTCTTTGAAGAAAATTGGTTATTGTCTTTTGAAGCAAATATTGTCGAAACTATAAGAGATAGAATAAAATGTTAGAAATAAAAGTTGAATGGTTTTAAGAGAATATTTATAATTTAAAAAAAATTTTTAATTTTTATATTTGATAAATAAAAATTTTTTTATTATAAATTTTTTTAATTGTTACTATAAAGTATTTTTCAAATCATTTATTGAAAACATTTTTTTCTATCTTTTACAGTTTCGATATTCGCTTTGAAAGAAAAAAAACGATTTTGTTTAAATGTATTGCACAAGATTGCATCTCTTAAAA
>Ga0157364_1000122_pt1 | contig 36011 bp, 22 predicted proteins | sample AttsexASBM2_FD_111476 | JGI IMG/M metagenome (GOLD analysis project Ga0157364, IMG submission 111476) | Fungus gardens microbial communities from leaf cutter ant in Ribeirão Preto, State of São Paulo, Brazil - Atta sexdens ASBM2 | ecosystem: Host-associated > Fungi > Mycelium > Unclassified ...
AGGCTGCACAGTAGTTAGCACGGACCATGGGGATTAGTATATAAGGTAGATTACTTTGTACTTAGAACTCTATCGAGTTCTCTTGTGTTACTCAATACAAGAGTTGTTTCATTGCTTAAACTCTTTGAGCTTTGATCCATAACAATATGTTTACCTCATGTCTACTCTACAGTGACTGTGCAAGACTGTGCATTCTGCTCTAATGTCTATATGTTGACCATATGGTAGCAATGTGGTGTACATGCTCTCTGACATCATCATCTAGTGTCAAACACGGTTCACACTAGGGTGGAAGTCTGCAGGATGGACTTGTGGAATGACCTTGGCTTCAGCTTATGTGCTGCACCATCTGTCTGCCACGTGGTTATAACTTCAGATAATGGGAAGAAGTCCGAGATGAGAGTGAGTGCTGAATGGTGTGTCGCCATTGAACACTAGAGATCGAGTTCAATAAGAGGTTATCTTCGTTGATTATCAGACTAGCGAATTACAGTGTAACTACTAGTCTTATATACAAACTGATAATATAGGAGATGTTTGGGATTTCAGTGGTAAAACCCCTATTACCCTGAGCAGAGGTTTCAGTGTTGAGACACTGACAAGAGTAACTCCATCATAGAAGACTGAGTTGAATAGAAGTATCTCTGTTGCAGAAGACGGAATACCTGGAGGATTGCAGTACCACCATAAAACGTGTTGCAAGAAAGGTGGCCGCCGTGGAAGGTGGGCTTGTATGTTTTAGAGGTAACATCACTGTGGGGATGTAGTTTTCCAGACGAGTGGACTTGCATATAATATCTAGGCTCTTCTAGCCTTGTAGACCCTTTTAGACCTATAAACCACTTTAGACCATTCTAGGCCTATGACATCATCTCATATGACTTCTAGATCACATGCCTTTTTCCCGTTGTAGACTAATAATAATTACTACTGTCTATTTTTATTCTCTAATCCTAATCCTAAAAGTCTGTTCACATGCTTGTCTTATAACAATGCCTCCCTGAAAGCAAAATGCTCTGGAATTAAACTCAAGGAATATAAGTGTGTCTTTGAGAGATTCTTTCTTAAGGTTTTATAACTTCATATACTATATACATTTATTGAATCTTGATGAGAAATTTCCCATATAAATATATGAACAATTTGTTAAGAAAAAACCTAAGTTGATATTTATTAATAGGAGCATAATTTGTGATTAGTCTTGTAACATATGCATACAATGAATTAGAAAGTCCAAAATACTTCAGCTAAGCACTATTTTTAGAGTATGTAGGATGAATATATTGATTATTATTATTATTTAAGTTGTGGAAGTGTTTTCTCCTGAAGTTAAATGTTTGGAAATACATTTGCCACTTCTTAACAATAGAGTCACACTCTTCTTTTTTACTAAATTTCCATGATATTCTACTAGGTAGAATAAAGTCCATTTTGTGATATTTTAACTCTTTGTTGACTAATAAATAGAGGTACCACTTGTTACTACTAGAACAATTCCAAAATGAGATTGAATTATTGTTGTTCTTATTAAAGAAATTTCTCAGATGTCTAGATATAGTGATAGTATGAAGTTGGTAAGAGTGAATAGACAAATCAAATATTTGTTTGGCAGCTTAGATGGCATCTATGATGATAACAATATATACTATGTCTTGTATTTGAGTTACTTGACTAATACTATATCTAATAGTAAAAAGCTTAGCTTCAGTTGATAATACATTCATTGTATGATAAATAGTTTTAGTGACATACTATTGTCTTTCTAAATATGTGAGACTGAGGCAGTGATATTATTCTTGACACTCACATCAGATATAATAAGTATGGTATCTTGGTTAATAGAAGAATTCTCATAATTGTTATTAAGTTTGTTTTGATATGCAGCTTTAGTATTAGTATTTTTTTAGTTAACTGAATATAAAGAAAAATGATCAGAGAAATTATCTACAAGGAAAATATCATAGTATATTTGAACCCTTATATTTTCTTTTTATTTTCTTTTATATTTTCTTTGATTTGATTTCTTTTTTTCTTTTATTTTCTGTTTCTTTTATTTCTTAGATGATGAATATACATGTGACCATGGTCACATGACACATTACATAGCATGATATCATAAGCATAGAATCTAAGAGAAAGGGCTGAAAGCATGACATTAAGATGTATATTAATAGTATTATCACCTCATAGTATATACATTATATACTTATAGCTGATACATGTACTTTAGGGTAGGGTTATTTATCATAGTACTAACTATGAACCATCTGTATAAATAGGGTAGCAATATATTGGAGACTTCCTGTCAAGTTCTCTTATAATCTCTGAGATTCTTCACTTATAAGATTACTTAGTATATTGTTGACTATTTTGGTTAGTAGTTTCTATAACAATGAAAACAAGGAGAATGTTCTTTATTTAAACTACCAAAAGCTAGGAAAACTTCATTTGGGGAATTATTTATGTCTACTATAAAACTTTTGATCTTTAAACATTGTTTACTTATAAGATAACATATAGCCATGTAATGAGGGATGGCTTTCTTGGAGTGTTGTTCATCTAGGAGGAAATTTAGTATTTAGAAAGAGTTACCATATGAAGATGATATTGACCAACAATTTTGTTGAGGTGGAATTGAATAGAGATAAGGCTAGCTATAGTCTCAACTTCTTATGATGATGATGTTTGAAAAGCTTCCATTATCCATAAAGCTGCTCTTCTCTATATTTTCTTCATTTTCTTAAGAAGTTGGTATAGTGGTACTCTTTTGAAATACCAGAGCTGAAAACTATATAGAGCTATAAGAAGAACATATATTCTGTATTAGAGATATTTATGTACTGGAGAGAGTCTTCTTGATGAACTGCCCAACATCTTATTGTAGAAAGGGCTTTGTTAGTGTAATATTAAATGTGATGTTAAAAAGACAATTTCTTGTCAAAGAAAAAACCTAGATATCACCATGTATTCTTGGGCCTGAGTAAGGGACTACTTAAAAACATTAGAGTTAATAATCTTTATTAATCTCAAGAAGTTGAACACTTCTAATTTTTTGTGTTTGATGATCAGACCAAACTGGCTAAAAAGGGAATAAATAATACTATAACTACAAATAAGAGAAGTATTTGATTTCTTATAATACTTCTCTTGCAAAATGAGAAGACTATCATCCACAAATGAAAGAATAGAAACTAGAATAGAAATTAAGAGATTTTTAGTTTCTTTTTTGAATATATGAAAAAGAAAAGCAATATACAAGGCTGACAAAATGAACAAGAGTGCAAATCCTTAACTTACACTGACATTAGCCTCAAAGAAAGAAAAAATAAAAAAGTTCCAAATATATTGGGCTTATTTGCTAATAGCTAGAAAAGAGATAAGAGATTCTGAGATCAAAATCTACTTTGTTCAAAATCATTGGAAAATTTTGATAATTTAGAGAAGAGAAAAATTAAACAATGTTGAAATCAAGAGTACTTATATAGAGATCTTTTGTTTATTTTGCTTATATAAAATAGGTTAGAAAAAGACTAGCATCAGTTGTTGAATGCTGTTTAATACCATCCAGTTGATTTGGATGAAGGAAATTGGAGATGATCAAATAAACTTGTATTCTGTTACTCATTACTTTTTTAATTAGCTTTCCTAGCATATTAAGAGGAAAAATAGAACAAAAAGCCTTTAGATTATCATATGCTGATTTATTAGGTTTAGAAATAATAATAGATGTTAATTTCTTGAAATACAATAGCTAATAGCTAAGATTGATACATGCATTTATTATGTTGACAGCATTGGTAGTGTATTTGAAGTCTTTTATAAATAAAATATATAAAATAGAGAGGAATGGCTAAAAAAGTATATAATAAAGCTACTATATAGACAGAATGATGGAAAATTCAAAAATAAATATTTGAGAAAGCTAAAGCAAAATTAGAAGTAATAGAAGAGTAAAAATATCTTTCTAAAGAAGAAATCTCAAAATAAGAATACTACTATAACCTGTCTTAGCTATAACTAAATATCTATTTCTTTTTCTCTATTGAAACTTAGTTAAGTAATAATCATATAACATAATAATATAACTAATTACATATGATAGAATGCTCTAGCAAGTTTTAAATTTAGTAATTGATTAGAGCTAGATTAGTATACTTAGTATAAGTAGTAGTCTAAATCCAGCAAGAACTACCTAGTTCTTTTCATGTATTCCATTCTTAGATTATAAATTTATTGTAAGATTTACTAAGAATATGATAACAATATATAAATTATTGGAAGATTGAAGATGAATATATTTATAAGAACATAAATACTATGATCTTAAGAAACTGTTTCATATTCTGTTGTTTTCTTACTAACTTCTTATTGTTTTCTCAAGAATATCTTTCTCATTCCTTAGAATTATTAGATATTGTTTACAATTGATAATATCTCATGTTCTACAGATGTTTACCTTGTATCTAGCATGTCTTGAACATATGTAGGGTCTGTTTTATCTTCTAACTCATATTTACTACACCTTGTGCTCCTCTTATGTAGTATTAGTTAGTGCCTTATACAATAGTAAAGGCCTCCTTATATTTTCCTTATGCTTTCTTCATTGTCTCCTTAAGGATATCTTTCCCTTTTCTTATGGTCAGAAGACATATATAGCTTTAGATACAATCCTGTATCCTTGCACTTTACCAATTGATCACACCTTTACTCTTAAAGTCTTTGCCTAAGTTGCAACCTGAGCCAAGCTTAGGAACAAGATAGATCATATATTACATTATAATAAATGTATGTGATAATTAGGAACTATCATAAGAATCATGTTTATCCCAGATTTCTTCAGATAGATAGGCATCCATTATTGGACCAAATATTTGTTAGCAATCAATAAACAATCAATAAACAATAAACAATGCTTCAAATAAATCAAATTGATTTCCCACTTATATTGTTTATGAAGGTACTTCCTGGTTCAATGATCAGATACAGTATGTCAGAATTGTTGATTCATTAGAACAGGATAATAGAGAACATGGTGATAAAGTGAATAACCAAATAGTAAATAAACCTGGAAAATATTTCTCAAGATGTTATTTCCACAACAGATTCTACTGACATCAGTGGCATCGCACACATTGCTTGCAAACATCATGAGAGCATTCACTTGAAGACTGGCAACTTTTAGCATCACCGGATAACCACCAAAACAGCATTGGAGTGTTGTGACAAAATAAGCATAATATAATTCCCTGCTCTGTACCTCAAGGAGAACAGCCAAGTCAAGGGCCCTCATCTGAACCGCCTGACAGCACTTTCTGCGTGTACTGATCCAAGTTTTATGGGAGTGTCATCTCTGCGAGAGGTTTCTAATACACCTTGATCTTTCAGATTGAACATCATTCGGGTTGCCAGGCTTGACACCAGCGCTAAAGTTGGGCCATGGATAATATCAAGAAGAGTGGGCTAGGATAATCATGAGCCAAACACAACAAATCAAAGACAGGGACATACTGGTGCATAGCGCCAGATTACGGCATTAACTACATATGCCACAAATACGCTATGGAAGGATCAGTGCTCTTGACTTGTTGGGATAGTCAGCTGAAAAAGTACATGAAGAAATAGACAACGGAATCTCGGAGTATGATATTCATGATTGAATGGGAAAGCGATCCATTGAAGGGACTTGCAACGAGGTGCTTGATTGCTCCCCGTGAAGCAAGGACAAAAATGACCCCTTCATATACCAGAATGGGGATCCTGACACAAAAAGAAGCGTGAGGATCGTAGACCTAATACAAATAGACATATACCAGAATGCCCATATATTGACTGGATTTCTTAATGTGGAGCAAGCAATTAATCCGGCAAGAGGGTGTGATGTTACTGAAATGAGTGAGATCAATGTCAACTCTATCTATCTGATGCTCACCTGGAACATCGCGCATTGAGAGGGCAATGAGAGCAATTGATATAGTTGAACAACATGTAAATAATGCAACTAAACAATATTTGAGCATTCGAGGTCGCTTATAAATCGCATAAACCCTGCTAGATAGGATCCCTTGCACCAAGAAGATATCCACGGCGCCTGACATGCCAAATTATTGATAAGACGGTGTTGATTGACTTGCTAACTCACCGATATAGGTGATCAAGTAATGAACAAAATCGAAGCCTGGCATGTACTCAGAGTCTGATTCAGTGCTGAAAAAGCAGCTCAGACAACTCACAACTAGAGAAGATTGTGATTAGCCAATCCCATAATTTAGGCTGTGCGACTTACAACTAACACGCTTTTTAGATAAGTCAGAATGCAGGTAAATATTGTTCACTTTATCTGCTACCATGCTACTGACCAAACCTAAGGACAAATGAACGCGATAATGATTAATACGTAGTCACATATTTACCGGTCGTGTTGATTACCAAAGACGTGAGGGTCAAATACCGATTCTTTAAAGGTACTCTTTCAGTGTTTAATGATGGCATTGGCTGGTAGGAGTGCTTCACCGCAAAGAAAAGCAATTTCTGCCATGACCAGTTCGTTCGCTGTTCCGCCATCAGACCGCATTGCCTGGTAAGCATTAAGATAATGATAATACCCAGTAATATTTCAACTGGATAAGTGTTAAATGGTATATTGCAAGCATAGTATTATCAAGCACCTCTTTGTCGAACGTAAGGAGGTAATCCCAAGCAAATAGGGATATAGCAACAACTAGGGTGATTCTGTGAAGGGAGTCCACCGAGAGTCTAGAAGTTCATGGCTACCTTGTGTGTATCGTGTAGCTTGTAGATGTATGAACGGAGTGAGAGCAGACATGGCGGGCTGTAATCAACTCTACGGTAAATAATAGTCGCCAGCTATATGTAGGTTGGCCATCCTTTAATCAGACTTCCTTGATCCATCCTTGATCCATCTATCTCTAGGTATGAATGATCATCACGAGCGACGGACGTGGATGAATGTACTTCGACTCGTTCATCAATCTTGCTAAATAAGGGGCCCACAAGATAACATTTGCCTGTTAAGCTTGCATTTTGAACTCTCGATCTTTGTCATTTAATGGGACAACCGGACAAGGTACGGTACCTGCATCACGCCGGTCACACTCTCTTGCGCCGTTTAGTTGTCATAGAAAGAATTGTCATAGAAAGAATTTGGCTGGTGGGAACACAGGTGATTCTTCCCTGATTCTTCCGCGTTCTTTTGTTCTCTGAACGCAGGCCATTGTGTCAAGAACCCTCTAGCGGGTCTTGACGTGGGGATAAGTTGGAAGTAATGAAAAGTCCTTTCTAAATCTAAATGTGAGAAGTGCAAGTGCGACCAACTCCAGAGAATCGATATCGATATCTTGGCTCTTTATTCATCTCTAATCTCTTACAAAAGCGCGCGTGAAGCGTCAGAATCAGAATCAGGGTTAAATTACCGACCGGGAAAAATGATTCCATCGATTTGCATCACTTGTAGGCAACCATCGCATCAATTCGGGTTCCCAGCATCTACGAGAGATTCTCATCTACTGCTTTCCCGTCATTCATTATCATGCCTTTCGATATCCTTGTCCTCAGCGTTGGATACACTGGCTTACTTGTTTCCAAGGCGCTGGCCAGTCACCGGAACCGTTCAAAGTTTACATTCGCTCTTGCAGGGAGATCAATCTCAAAGCTTCAGAGAATCACCTCAGATCCGGGCCTTATTGATATCCCGACGTTCCAAGTCGACATCGGTGATGAAGTAGCTTTGAGGTCTCTCATCTCTCAATTCAAGGTTGTTATTAATTGTACAAGCCGATATTATCAGTTGAGTCTACCAGTCGTAAGGTATGGAACTTATTCTTCGCCATATGTTTATTTCGACTACCTATTAGAGCTTGCGTCTGTCAGGGCGTCCACTATCTAGATCTGACAGGGGAATTGTCCTTCATTATGAAGTCTATTGCCGAGTAGGGTTGTGACGATTGGAAGATAAACCATGTTGACTATTCGAGTCAGGTTCGACTCCGTGCCTTCAATTGAAGGAGAGAAAAAGTCTATCGTTGTTCATGCCTGTGGATATGAATCCGTTCCATCTGATCTATGCGTGTGGGAGTCGGCAAGAGCACTGGATCAAGTCTTAGGATCAGGTATCTCATTGGGATACTCAAAGACTTCAATGGAACTCAAAGCCTATGTATCTCGCGGAACCGTGTCCAGCGCAATTGGCATGCTTAAAGATCTTCCGAGGGATTTGATTCTCCAATCACTCCAACCATTTTGCCTGAGTCCAAGTGCGTAAATGCTCTAGTTTGTATGGATTTTGGCTTAAGAGACTTCCCAAGTTTCGGGGTCCAGGAATTCGTCTATCAAGCTTCTATATAGCTTACGGCCCCAGTTGGATATCGTTGGCTCGTTCTTCCTTCTCTCTTATAACAACACCGCTATGGTCAATAGGACATGGGGTCTTCTCCAGCTCCATCCTTCTGAGGGTGCCTATGGGACTAATTTCGAATATGAAGAGTTCCTTGTCATGCCTTATAGTTGGATATCTGTCATTATAAGCTGTATCTCCTTACTTATTGGATGGATACTATTGAATATTCCTCCGGTAAGTGACTGTTGCTCTGTATCACCGGTCTTCATTATATCCTTTAGGCTCTTTGGCTATTGCAAGTCTTACTCGATAGGGAATCAATTAACCCGCAGTACGAGTAAGTCGTTATAATACAAGTCATCAATTGAAATCATATTCATAATAACCAGAGAGCTCAAGGACGGATATATGGTTGCGACAAACGTGACTTCAACAACATATAAAAACCAGATCATCTCTGCACGTACGGTCTTCAAAACGAAAGGAGGGGATGCTGGATATATGGGGAGTGCTGGTAAGCATCATGAATACCCTTTTATAAGGTATTAATCCCTGTCTATCGAAGTTACAATCACTGAATGCGCTGTTCTTTTGGTGATTGCTGAGGCTGAACTTCCTTTCTCTCGGTTCAGGGGTTCACGTGTGCTGACCCCTGCAACAGCTTTTGGCAGTCTATTGACTCATAGTCTCAAGGAGTCCGAGTTTTATGAAATTCGGAGTGATATATTAAACTAGTTTGTGAGGATCGAACAATTATCTTCGAGAGGAAAATACAATCTAGTAATTCCGAGAATTTGCCTATTTATATTGAAGTATGAGCTTATAGATCATGGCTTGTAAGATTCATTTTGTTATCTTTCTCATTCCTCATTGTTCTACTTTTATATTTGTTGTTGTATTCCACATTTACAGTTATTGACAGTTCTGCACAGATCTCCATTACTGTGTAAATAGAAATATACTTGCACTTGTAAATTCATACTTGATCTGTAACTAGATGAAGATGGTGGACTCTAATTATTTTTAATTTCTTTCTCATTTTTCTTTTTCTTTTTCTTTTAGTTTTATTTTGGAACTTAGAACTAGGAGTTAGCATGATGTCACATGTCACAGTCATGGCCACAGGATCACATGACAAGAAAAAAGATGTAGAAGGATCTAAAACAAATGATGTTATACAACATGGTAATAGCATGTTGATCTTATAGCAAATATATATACTTTAGAGTAGGATAGGATAATATGCACACAAGCCATAGCCTATGGTATATAAGATAGACTAGTTTGTACTTGGAACCCTATCAAGTTCTTTTATATTAACTCTACTACAAGATTTCTCTTATTGACCCACTCTAAGGCCTTTGAAGTTATAACATTAGAACTCAATTACCTTTCTAGAAACTGCTCAACACTGAGCCCTTTCTACTTTACTTTTTAATTAAGAGACAACTTGTCTCTTAGTCAAGAAGAATAGCCAGACCCTAAGCTCAAAATATTACCTTGTATAAATATATTAGTTAGTTTTTTTTCAAGTAAAAGCCTTGTACTGCAGTGTTCACTTGTAATCTGTATACACAAAGGAATAACAAGTGTCATTTGGACCTTATTTAGTATAGAACAACTTCCTTAAGTCAAAATAGTTTATATTTTTCTTAAGGCAATAGTCAGTCTTTAGGTAGTGAGTAAACAGTATCAGATAGAACAAGAAGAGAGCCTACTAGTACTTATAAAGATTGAGTCAAGTAGCAAGTATAAGTTTGAGAGTGAGACCAGCACTAGTTCTACTCTATCTTTTCTTTACTACTAATATCCCACCACCATTATTATTATTCTTACTATTATTACCATCACTACAATATAATATAAGTCAACATGGCTCAATCAATTACAAACAAATTATCCAGTAGCAACAGGAACAGCTTTTAGCAATACAGGTATAGATCCAAGTACTATTAGTAGCATAAGAAGTAAGAGTAGTGGGGCCTAGGACAGAGACAAGCTCAGAAGTGTTTAATAGTTTGGCAGGAAAGATTTCAGGATTTGTTATAGCATACAAATTATTTTTAAGAATGAGAATAAGAGGAAATATAGTAGAAGAACAGATTCAGTAAATATTATCTTATATGTGAGATGTTAAAATTATGGAAGTTGGACTCAATTTTTTTTCTCATTTTTATTTTATTTTCAATTTATTTTTAATTTTGGAACCTGGGGTTAGGGTTAGCATAACATTATATCTTACTGTTACATATCAGTCACATGAAATATTGTAGAAGATTCTGAAAGTGATGATATTATACAATGTATTTAACATATATTGATCTTAAGATAGACATATGGCCCTTTAGAGAGTAGTGTAATATGAACTAGTAGTCTAGTGTATATAAGATAGACAATCTTGTACAGAGTTCTCTATCAAGTTCTCTTGTGTTATCCAATACAAGGTTCTTTCTCATTGACTTATTCTAAAGTCTTTGAGTTATAACATAAGAACTCTATTTTCTTTCTGAAACACCTAGCTCAGTACTCTTCCTACTTCACTCTCTTATTATCCTCAACTAAGAGATAGGTCAGCCTTTTAGCCAGAAAGAATCACTAGGCTCTAAGCATAAGGGATATACTAGTCAGATAGAGAAAACTAGTTGTACTAAAGCCTATTGGTACAGATAGATTGTCAGAGTTGTGAACGATAGACTTGGTCTTATTCTATTTTTCTTTTCTTTTTCTTTATCTTGTATTTCTATTTCTATTTCTTTATTGTGGAACTAGGTAAAGAAGATAAGATGTGATGTCATAGATCACAGTCATGGTCACATAAGTCACACACTCAGGTCCAAGCAGCCAGTAAATGGAAGCGAGATTTTCTCTGTATCCTCAGCCAGTGGATTATTCAATAACCCACAGCTCACTCAACTCATGTGTAGATAAGGAATAGATTTATTTATTTTATTACAACACACTACAATCTATCTAAGACAACTTGGGCATGCTGTTGGCTTCAGCTCCATCCAGAGAATGAAGCCTACTAAGCTCCCGACCCATGACAAGGGCGCATGATAAGTCACTGTGTCAAGATGACTCAACCAGGAGGGAGGAGACCTGTCTAGGTCAACACTCCATGAACAAGACGAGTCAGTGACGCACCAACTGGAAGTCTTGGCCCCGCTCATCTACAGGCGTGGACACACTGAGTCTGAGGGTGATGTCTTGATGTCCTGGCCTTGACCCACACTCATGTACAGGTGCGGACACACTGAGTCTGAGGGAAAAAATATCCATGTTGTTGTTATCTTGCATAGTCTTGATGCATAGGGAGCGTGAGCAGAGGAACGTGCCCAAACTCGGCATAGAGATAAGCCAGAGGATACAGAAGACGAAGAAGGAGGAAAGACGCAACCCATAGTCGGTTTGGGTGTCTGGAAACCCACCAGAACTTTATACACAAAATCATAGGTTCCGGTAATCATAATTATTCCGAAGACAACAAATCTGAAATGCAGATGGATCAAAAAATCAGTCTAAAAATCAGCCTAGTATGATTCTGATCAGGACACAATTAGACTTGCCTCAGCCTAGATTCATCTCAGCCCTGCTGTTCTGTGTTCATGGTGCAACACAGGCATAGATCGATGCCTATGTTCTTTTGTGCTCAGGTAGACGGAATAGGTCTACATCGACCTGGACGTGGTCGTCATCTGGCCGACTCTGATGATGAGTTATTCTGCAAATTGATGGGCTGTTCGGCAGCCATGGCTAGTGCATTAATTTACCATGTTAATGGCCCAGACGAATGGATTACACAACATTCAATAACTGGGTTGCACTTTTGGCTGACCAATTTATTGTCGCAAAGAGTCCTGCAATTAGGAAATTGGGTGGAATATTGCCTGAGGCAAATGATAATATATATATCTGATTCTGTGTTTTGTGTAATGTTGGTGGTCGATAATCATATTTGTGTATTTTGGCAGTCCTTTCTCTGAAGCATTCCATAATCTACCTCAGACTGTGCCTTCATTCACTATGAATCAAGATCAACTGAATGTTTATATAATCATAATCATATTGGACTACCTATATTAATACCTATAGAAGTTTATTATCCTGGCCACTTTGAGAGTCTTTGATAAAATTATATATTTAGCTTGGATATTGAATATTACTGAATAGAGAATTTGTGAGATGTGTTCTGTGTATAGACTTAACACCTAATTGTATATTTAACTCTTTATAGACACATTTTTGACTTCTAGTCATTTACAGTTGTCTACAGTTTACTGGATAATCTCTGAGCTGTCAAAGTGGTTCTTAAGACTGTTAGAACCTCAAATTATTATCTGTACTTTGGTTTTATCATACTCTGCCATTACTACTAAAATAAAACTAAACCTACTCCTAAAATGTACTAGTTTTGGTATTAGATGTAGTTATGTCATAGATATATCTGAGAATATTCATTATTGAAGGTAGATAACACTCACATCAATTTCAATTAAATTACCTACTTCTATAAACTCTTCTGTTATGGATCATATATTTATATTTTAATGTCTAACAATCTATTTCTCAACCTTTCTATTATCATATTGCTAAAAGTTAGTCTTTATAGTATTTCTATTTTTTTAAATCAGTAATCCACAGAGTATGTAAACAGGCTATAATAGTACAAGACTACTTAAATAGAAAGAAAACAGAATAAGAGAAATATGTTAGAGTTGTGAATAATATACTTAACTTTATTTTATTTTTCTTTCTCTTTTATTTTATTTTCTATTTTCTATTTATTATTTTGAACTTAAGCAAAAAATATGATATAATATCATATATAATAGTTATATATTATAGGGTAGTTATATATATATCAGTCCCAATATCAGAGTTGTGAATAATAGACTTGACTTTATTTTATTTTCTTTCTTTTCTTTTTCTATTTTCTATTTATTTTTAGTTTTTTTTATTTTAGACTTAGATAAAGAATATGATGTAATATGATGTGTGATAGTCATACAAGTCACAAAGTATAATGAAACATGATATCTGTCATAGAGTGGTCACATATGTCACAGATCACAGAATTACATAATATTAAAAAGATTATAGAAGGTTTTTGAATAAGTAGTGTTATATAATATGGTAATAACATATTAGTCTTATAAAAAGTATATAAATGGAACTCTATTAAGTTTTTTTATATTACTCAATATAAGAGTGTGCTTTTATTTTATCTCTAAAACTTAAGTTATAACATATAGGTTATGTAATTATATAACATAGAGAAGGTCATAAAAGATTCCAGAGCAGATAACATTATATAGTATAACAACTACATGTTAGTTTTACAAAGAGTATATAGACTTTGGGATAAGTTAGTTATAGTATACATACAAACTATGGTTTATAGTATATAAGATAAATTAGCTTATAATAGAAACTTCATCAAGTTCTCTTATATTACTTAATACAAAAGTATTTTTTACCTATTTAAAAATATTTTCAAAGCAAAAGGTATCTAAGTTACCTTGTAGAAATCTAATAACATTAACTAGCATATTACCAACAGCTCTATTATATTGAACATAGTTATAGAAAATATAGTTTTGAGTTTCTAATTATGCTATTCTATATGAAAATATTTTTTTCATAAGAAAAGAAGTAACAATAATATACATCTATAGATGTTATGAAATACTGTAAAGATACTACATTTTTTACTGTTAGATTACCAAATACTGCTAATGCCCATTGTTAAGCTTGTGAGATTTACCAAGATATTTCTACTATTTTTACTTTCAAACTCTGTCAAGTGCTGTTGTCTATGTAATTATTGTTTTATGTTTCCTACTATCTAATAAACTCTTATTAGCTTTTCAGAAGTCTAAATAAACAACTTGCATTATTTACATATACAGAATACAGAAGTTGAAATAATATTTGGCTTTAGCTTATATACTATACCTCTACTTATTACACTGGTTACATATTTTAAAAGAGATACTTAGGATATAACTAGCAGACAAGTCTACTGGAAGATAAGAGGTATATTGTCACTAATACTAGAAGTTGGTCATAGTTTTAATTTTCAGAATAAGAATTTACAGTGTAACTACTGGCTTATATACTAAGTATAGTACCTAGAATAGTTATTTAGAAATGAAGACTATTAAATAAATTATTCTAGTTCTAGTGATTTTTAGATGTTTGGGATATAAATCCATGAAATTGTCAAGAGTCTAGTAAGAATATTTAAAGTAAAATGGAAGAATGTAATCCATACCAGAAAAGATTAAGAAGTGTAAAGAAGAAAGGACGTATTATATATAGGTTAGAATAAATGTGGCTAAAATAGATGTGGTTGGATTGGGATATGATATCATTAGAGTTTCTAACTATCTGGTACAATCATTATGGAGTTATGTTAGCAATATTCTATCTAATATTCTACTTGTTTAGTATAGATTACTTAAGTATTTAGAATAGTTATTACTTTTTATCAAGTATAGTTCTTGCTCTAAGCAAATATCCACATTTAGTCATATGGAAAGAGATCAAATCAAGTGTGGGAACTTACTAATCAAAACAATTAATAGCATACTAAGTAGTTTTATAAAGTAAGAGTTTTATAGAGATCATAAGAAAACTTAATAAAAAGTCTTTAATATATTGTTATTTTATTTATACTAATGGTACATAGTCCATGCTAATAATAGATAGCCCTACCCTAATGTTCATATATTAGCCATAAGTACACTATATATATACTATGAGATAAATATATTATAAATATGTATCTTAATATTATTTTTCTAGTTTTTTCTCTTATATTTTAAGTTTATGACATAATGTCATGTGATATATCATGTGACTCTTCATTCTTCAAGAAAAAAAAGAAATAGAAAAGAAAAGAAAAATTAAATAAAAGAAAAGAAATAAAAGAAAAAGAAAATCAAAATAAAATATAAAGGTCTAAGTATACTATGACAAAAATAAATATGCTTATCTATGAAAGTAAGTAAAGTATCCAGATTGTAAATCAAGCTCAAATGCTTATTTACAGACTTGTGACTAAACCTCAGATAATAATCTTGATCTCAACTTATATATTATGTTATTATCTATCATATAACTATGATTTTAGAGAAAAAAATAAAAGTGCAGAAAGAGAAGTAAGTTGATTTCTAGACTGAAAAAGCTATAGAGTATTAACTTGGTCTTAAATATTATGTTCTGTAGTTAAAACTGTAGTTAGGAGAATAATAGTATAGAGAATAACTAAGAAGACATTATAGAAATAGTTTTCAGAAAATAAAATAACTAAGAGTTTAGATAACAAGTTACTAAGATATGAAATACAAAGTATTGATTTGTATATGAGCAAGTGTGGATGCAAAAGTACATTTAACAATGGTTAGAATTTTAATTAAGTTAGAAAGTAGATATCTCAGAAGTCTTAGAAGTCAGTCTATAATATTTTCAGAGATCTTATTTTATTTTCTTATGTTCTCTCTAAAAATGAAACATATACTAAATAGTTGTAAACAATAGACTTGGATTCTTTCTGGAGCTTGAAAGCACAAACTCTGTATCTCTACTATAGTTGCTCTAATAGATATCTTAGTATTTCTTTTCTATTTTTCTATTTTCTATTTTCTTTATATATTTATTTACTTAAAATACCTATTGAAAATGTTATATGAGTATAGTTATATAATATAAAAGATAGTAGAGAGTTCTAGTAGATAATTATATTATAGACTTGAGAATAGAAATAGAAATACTATATATAGACCAAGTATTAAATGTATAAGTGCTATAAACTAACTCTTATTTTTTTTCTTTTATTTTATACTAAGTACTTATAAGAAGAGTCATATGACAAATATTACATAGAACATTACCTAATATAGTATTACAAGATCATCTGATAAGTTACATATTATAATCAATAATATAAAACTCAGAAAACTAAACTATAAAAGAAAAAAGAAACTATAAAAGACTAGAAAAATGAAAAACAACTTAGAAGATTTCTAACAGACTTAGTTTACAGTATATAGACCAAGTATTATTTGTATAAGTAGTAAACCAATTAAACAAAACTTCTTGTTGAGTTCTCTTGTTGTTTATATTCTAATTATTATGATTTAAAAGTAGTAGCTATAACAATAAGTTACTACAATAGTAGAACTCAATATTAAACCTTTGAGTAACCTCTCATTCAGAGACCTTGTTAGTTTTTCAAACACTCTTTTTATTTTTTGACTAGTGGTCATTGCAACTGTTGATCATTTTCAAAAAAGAAGCTGGATTCTGAGTATAAAAAAGTTGGTAACTGTATATTAGAAGGACAGTTATAGATGTTGTCAACTAGATCTAGGCTAATAACTAGATGTATTCATTGTTCAATTGGTTGATATAAGAAAATCTACTATTTTATATCTCTTGGCTTTTTCTTTATTGCCAAACTCTGCTTATATACAAACTTTGTATGGAGTTTTGTTATTTACTCATAAGTTGTCTAATCTTTAAAACTCCACAATCTTAAATATTAGACTACTTTCTGTTCTCTTTTACAAACCTTAATTACTTAGCTTAAAGTATTAATATATGTCTTTAGACTGTAATGTTAGAGTTGGGAATGATGGACTTAAAAGATAGTAGATATAAAGAAGATAGCAGAAGAGTGAAAGATTTGAAATGAGGAAGAGAAGACAGAAAAGTTAGAGGAAGAGACCAAGAAATTGGTTTCTTCAAGATTTTATGAATAAGTAAATTTATATCTTTGGAAAAAAGATGAGTAAAAGAATGCTAGTGAAAAAAAATATAGAATCATGTGATTGAGTTAAAGAAAGAGTTTGTATTAAGAAAGAGGAGAATTTGTCTATTGTTAAGAGAAGAGAAAGAAGAAGTGCACAAGCTCATAGATGAACAATTGAGAAAGGGATATATTAGACTTTCAAAGTTGTCTCAAACAGTGCTAGTGTTTTTTGTAGAAAAAGAGGATGGAAAGAAGAGAATGGTTTAGAATTATAGATATTTAAATGAATGGACTATTAAAAATAAATATCCTTTATCTTTAATTTTAGACAGTAGAAAATATAGGTAAAAAAAAAGTATTTACTAAATCAGATCTATAGTGGAAGTATAATAACATGTGGATCAAGGAGAGAAATGAGTAAAAGATAGTGTTCATGGCTCCAGAAGGGTTATTTGAACTTACCACAATGTTCTTTAAGCTTATGAATTTACTAGCAATATTTTAACCAATGATGAATAAGATCCTACAGAACTTGATCAACACTAGAGAGGTAGTGAGTTTTATTGATAATGTTATAGTGGATATAGAAAAAGGGGAAAGGTATGATGAGATAGTGGAAAAAGTGGTGAGAAGATTAGCAGAGAATTATTTTATATGTAAAGCTGGAAAAATGCAAGTGGAATGTTAAAAAAGTAAGGTTCTTGAGAGTTGTGATTGGGCTAGAAGAAATAAAAATAGAGTAGGAAAAAGTAAAAACAGTATTGAATTGGCCAATTTCTAAGTGAGTGAAGAACATGCAAAAGTTCTTGGAACTGGCTAATTATTATAGGAGGTTTGTAAAAGATTTTACAAAGATAGCAAGGCCATTATATGAGTTAATAAGGAAAAAACAAAAATAGGAATGGAAAAACAGACAAGATAAGTTATTTGAGATATTAAAGAAATGGTTTACTATAAAACTCATTCTAGTGGTACCAGATTTAAATAATAAGATGAGGATGGAGGTAGATGTATTAGATTATATTATAGAAAGAGTATTATTGATGGATTGTAGCAATGAAAGATAGAAGTTAGTAGTATATCTTTCAAAATCTCTTAATAAGACAGAGAGGAATTATGAGATCCATAATAAGAAAAGTGGTAATCAAGGGATTAGAAAACTGGGGGCATTTATTAGAAGGTGTTAAATTCAAGTTTGAGATCTGGACAGATCATAAGAATTTAGAGTACTTTATGAAAGCATAGAAGTTAAATAGAAGACAAGCTTATTAGACATTATATCTGTCAAGATTTGACTTTACTTTGAAACATGTTTCAAGAATAAAAATAAGGATGGTAGATGAACTAAGTAGAAGACTAAATTGGAATGGAAAACAATAATGAAAATTAAAAATTGATAAAAGAGGAATAAATATGAGAAATAACAAAAGTAGTAGTGAAAGGACTAGAGACATTAAAAAAAGCAAGAGTTAAGATATTAAGGAGTGATAATAGAAAATAGAAGGAGTTAGTGTTGAAAGAAGAAAAAGTATATATGCTAAAGAATGAGAAGTTAAGAATAGAAGTGATCTAGTTATATCATAATATACTAGTAGCTAGACATGGTGAAAGATGAAAGATGATGAAATTAGTAATGAGGAATTACTAGTAGTCAAGAGTAACAAAGAATGTTGGAAATTTGTGTTAGAGAATGAAAAATAGAACAGAGATACCAGTGGAGAAGTTGATGATAAATGAGGTATTAGAGAAGGATACAATATTGGTAGTATATGATCAGTTGTCAAAAATAGCATATTTTGTGGTAATTACAGAGGAAACATATTAAATAGAGGGCTACAGTTTGTAGTGAAGTTGACAAAGAAGTTGAATAGGATGTTAGAAATAGAAATGAGGTTATTAATAGTGTTCCATCTATAGACAGATATGCAAACAGAATAGATAAACCAAGAGCTAAAATAATATATAAGGTTCTTTACAGAATATAGACAGAGTAATTGGTTAGAGTGGTTAGTGATAGTTGTCAGAGTTGAAGACAATAGACTTTATTTTATTTGTTTAGACTTAGGATTAGGACTTAGTATAATGTTACAAATTGTTACATGTCACATAATATAGTTACAAGTCATAATCACACAATAATATATCACATAGAAGATTGTAGAAGGTTCTAGAACAATGATATCATATTATATGTTAATGGTATGTAGTATATATATTCTTTAAGATAGGCTAGATTTAGTATAGCATGAACTATTAGTCAAGTGTATATAAGATAGACACTTTATACTTAGAACTATATTAAGTTTTTTTTGTGTTAATTCTAATATAAGGTTTTTTTAAAACTTCACTCTATAAGTTATAAGTTATAATAATAGTGGAGTTTACAGTAAACAAAAAAGTATATTTAGTAATGAAGATATCATTATTTATGGCAAATTACAAAAAAGAATTGAGAATGGAAGTGAACATTAGGAAAAAAGAAAAAGTAGAGAAAGCAATAGAGTTTGTAGAGAAAGTGAAGAAAGTATAAGAGAAGGCGGTGGCAGCATTGAGAAAAACATAGGAAGAAATGAAAATATAAGCAAATAAAGGACAAAAAGAAGTAAAAGAATGGAAGAAGGGAGATAAAGTAATATGTTGTGGCAACTACTTATCACAAAGACAAATAATCATACAAGTAGTAAATCTCTTAGAGTAGATATCAAGTGGGAATTTCACAAGAGAACTCGACAAGGAGTCTCTGCTTAATTAGAGTCCTATATATACAAAGTCCTCATGGTTCATGCTACTAATAATTAACCCTATCCTTATATCCATGCTTCTTCCTCATATTTGCCTCAAGGTCACCATGTTATATACATGTGCCCTGACATTATCTTCTAGATCCTTCCACCACCTTCTAGGCCTATGACATCACATCATGTGACATGTCATGTGATTGCAGTGTCATGTGCCTCTTCATTGTCCAAAAGAAAAGAAAAAGAAACAGAAAACAAAATCCCTATAAAGTCAGAAAATAAAAGAAAAAGAAAATAAAAATTGTTCATGTCCAAAGTGTCCTATAACAGCATAAACTATACACTTGTAATATAAATAGGGTAGCAATATATTAGAGACTTCTTGTTGAGTTATCTTATGATCTCCATAAAACTTTTGTTCTATAAGACTACTTAGTGTACTATTGATTATTTTGATTAGTAGTTGCCACAACAAAAAAGTGGTTAAGAAGAGAATATAAAGAAAGATGAAAGAAAAAAAAATGAAGAAGATAAGAAGAGTAATAAAAAAAGAAATAAAAGCAGAGAAAGAATGGAGATGGTAGAAAGAGAGAGAGCTGAGAAGAAGAATAAATCAAGAAAGAACAATGTAGGAAAGGAAATGTTTTGACTGTGAAGGCTTTAAATATCATCTGTAATTATAAAAATAGAAAAAGTGGAGAAAAGGAGAGTTCAATATATTATCCCTCAAATAAATTTGAAATATTGGCAAGAAAAGTGATAAATATGGAAATATCAAATAAGTAGATAAAAAAAAATAGAAAGACAATTTTAAGAGAGAAAAAAGCTAGTAGAAGTGTAAAAACCAAAAGGAGAAGAATTATTGAGTGAGGTTATAGTAAAGATAAGATTAGAGAGAATTAATATATAGAAAGAGATTATAGTAGAAGCTTTGTTAGACAGTAGAGCAACAGTTTTGATAATGAGTTCTGAATTTGTAAAAAAAGAAGAGATTTAAGTTAAAAAGAATTGAAAAGATTATTTATGTAAGAAATATAAATAGAATATTCAATAAGGAAAGACCAATAGAATATACTGTGGAGGTTAATATCCATTATCAGAAATATAGGAAGAGAATAGAGATAAATGTAATTAGTAAACAAAAGTGAAATATAATCTTGGAAATACTATAGCTTATCTATTATAATCTTGAGATCGGTTGAAAAACTGAAGAGGTAAAAATAAAAATAAAATATAAGAATTCAAGTGTACCATGATATCCACTACTTTTCATACTTCTTTAGATATCTTGTTATTTTCTTTTCTTTTTATCTATTTTCTTTGATTTGATTTCTTTTTTTCATTTTTTCATTTTAATTTTATAATGGAGAGGAACATGACTGCTGTCACATGATATGTCACATGATATAATATCATAAGTCTAAAATCTAGAAGAAAGAGCTAGAATAATAACATCAAGGTACATATCAATAGTATGCTTATTTCATGGCAGATATATGAACATTAGAATAGAATTATTTATTGTTAGCACAGACTAGTATATATAGTATTGGGGACTCCTTATTAAGTTCTCTTGTAATCCTTATGAGATATTTCATCTTAAAGTTTACTTAGTGGTTTATTAGTTATCTTAACTAGTGATTGCTACAATAGTGAAGGCTAGGATAACAAAAGAAAAATAAGAGAAGAAGAAGAAAAAAGAGAAAAAGATATTTGTGTCAAGAAAAGAGAAAATACATTTCTTGTCCAGAGAAAAGAGGAAAGAAGTGAGAAATTTTATTCAAGAGCAAATAAAAAGGAGTATATTTAACTATCAAAGTTACTACAGACTGTGCTAGTATTTTTATAGGAAAAAAGAATAGGAAAAAGAGAATAGTACAAGACTATTGATATTTCAATAAGTGGATGATCAAAAATAATTATCTACTGCCACTAATTTCAAACATTATCAAGAATATTAAAACTAAAAAAATGTTTACAAAGTTGGATTTAAAATAAAAATATAATAATATAAGGATCAAAGAGAGAGACAAGTAGAAAATAGTCTTTATAATACTAAAAGGATTGTTTAAACCAACAGTCATTTTTTTAATCTGAGAAATTTACTAGTTACATTCCAAACCATGATGAATGAGTTGCTGAAAAACTTGATTTTTTTTTTAAATCAACAATTTATTACACGGTGCATGGAGACAGACTGTGGTAGCTACTTTCATAACTACATACATAAGATGCAAACTAACAGGACTTTAATGAGAAAAGAGAAGAAAGAAAATGGAAAAGGAAAAGAACTAATCAAAAAGTAATGAAAAGGAAAGAAATAAATTATCTAAGGTCTACTTAGATGAGAAGTTAAATGTCATTAAATGCGAAAGCATTCGGATTTGTTGTCAAGAACATAACGAAATGACTCAATGTATCTCTTCTAGAATTCCAATATCCATTAAATCTTTTGCACTTGTGAAGAATATGTCTCCTTGTTTCAATTGGGTAGTTATTGCATGGACACAAAAAATCCAAGCTGGGAAAGAATCATAACCTAAACTCTCCAATAGGAGCATGATTGGTAATTGCTCTAGTAGTGCAGGCACATAGTGAATTGGAGTGACCAAACATTTGAAGCCATGGACCCCCTTTAGTATAAGATGGTTCAATAGAGTTGAGATTGGTGTCTAGGAGATCAAGGAAATGTTTGCCTTTCCCCTCGGACGCTTGAAACGTCATCTTCCACTGGTTGATGATGTCATCGCTATCAGATTTCTTGCAGAAGTTCCAAGATATTTTACACGGATATATGGGTATCACTGTGAAGGATTTGGAGTCTTTGTCAATGTCTTTATGAAATCTCCATTTGAGTCTGCTTGGGCATTCCCAGAATTCAATGGAATTAGTGTTGTTAGAGTTGAAAAACTTCCGCAATTCACTAAGAATTGCAGCAGTGTGAATTTGGAAAGGATGGGATTCACTATCGAAGATTTTCTTTGCCACGTGGATAAAGTCTGTTACAATGATAATCTTGGAGATGTTATTGATAGAAGATGCTTGGTTGATACCGCATCTAATAGCAAATAATTCTGCCTCCATGCTTGTTACAAACAAAGCGTGATGAACTGTTTTGATTAAAGGATGGTTCGCTGAGTGGAGGTGTGAAATAGATGTAGCAATATTGTTCTTGATGCTAGCATCTGTTATCACAAGTGTTGTGTTAGAAAGAGAAGAGTTGCATAGAACCATATCGTCTAGTTCTTGAGCGCAAATCTTGTTTATTTCTTTTTCATTTTTGTTAACTAGGTTAAAAGAAAAATGATTGGGAAAATTGTCACTAATGCGATGACCTGGAGAGAATTCAGGATTAAGAGGAGAAAAAGATGGAAAAATCCCATAGGATTTGGTGTTAGAATCAATGAGATGACCTTTTGTTATTGATTTTTGTCGATTGGTTAAAGAACCAATGTTGTGCACATTTGTCAAGTTGGATTAAGAAGGAGAATCATCTGAGAGGGTTTTCAGGATGTGATTATTCAGGAGTTTGAAAAGACATATTTGAGATCTCTTCGCGAGTTTTTGAATATGAAATCTCATAGGTATAATACTGGTGATGGCTTCAATGCCTTCCAGAGGAGAAGTTTTGAAAGCCCTTAGGATCCAAATGACGGCTCTTCTTTGCATTTTGTTAAGGATTTTCATGTGGTATGATGCTGGGGCCTTGTTGTAATACCAAAGCTGAAAACTGTATAAGGCTATTGGGAGAGCACAACATCTGTAGAGTAAACACTTTTGAAGTGGGCTAATGCCCCACAACAAATTTCCTAGGAGCTTCATACACTTGACTGTTGATATAGCTTTATTGGCATAATGGTCAATGTGTTTATGGAAGAAAAGTTTCCTATCGAAGATGGAACCCAGATATTTCCACAAATCCTTGGGTCATAATATTGGGCCTCCAAGCGGTGAGAGATCGAGGGGAGGAGGGTTGAAAACACCCTGGGACCTACTGAAATGGAAAATTTCAGTTTTTGAGTGTTTGATGACAAGTTCAAAACTATCTAGAAGTTTAGAAAGAATATTGTAACTGCAGAAAAGGTGCAAATTAGAAATGTCAAAAGACTTGTCTTGAGCAATGAAAAGACCATTGTCAACAAAAGAAAGGATAGAAATTGGAATTTTGAGATTTTTAAACCTTTTTTCTAGGATGTAGAGAAGCAGTGAAAGATATAAAGTGGAAAGGATGGGGGATAACGCAGATCCTTGACTGACTCTGATGTTGACATTGAACATTGGGGATGAGAGATTGTTCCATAAGTAATTCGTACTTCTTTGAATCAGATAATTTGCAAAAAAGGCCATGACTTTGAGATTGAGTCCAGCTTTCTCAAGGATGAGAACAAGGAGATTGTGATTTAGTGATGGGAAAAACTGGGAGATATCGAAGGCCAAAGAACTAGTGAATCTTCCCTTGGCCCATCCCGAACGAACGATATGAGTAAGTGCAATGCCAGCATCTGCAGTAGACTTGAATTTCAGACCGCCTAGCTGGCTAGGGTGAATGAAGTTGTTGGATGCAACTATGAATTGAAGCCTCTCAGCAACTACTTTCTCTATGAGTTTGCCGAGAGTATTGAGAAGGACAATGGGGCAAAAAGCTTTCGGGTGATCATATGATGATTTGTTTGGCTTGGATATGACGATTGTGGTAGACCTTTTGAAATATTTTGGCCAATGTCCTAGATTGATACAAGTGTTAGCGATGTCAATAATTCTGGATAAACATTCGTCATTTTTGATAATAAGTTTCAAATGGTACCACGACAGCTTGTCTGGCCCTGGTGCAGAAGAATCATTGCATTTGCTAATCGCTGATTTGAACTTGAATTTGGAGAATGGGTTCCACTTTTGAGTTGGTTTATAGTCTATTTCGTTAAGAATGTTGAGGTTGACTTGTTGGTGAAGAGCTGTATTGAAAGAACTATGAAGTGAATTCCATAAATTTTCCAGAGTAAGACAAGGGCGACCATTGTGTTTGATCGCTTCAGCTGCTGGAAGTTTTCTGCTCTTGATCCAATTCATCAATTCCCATGGGCCTCGACTTTTATTCGCAATTTCTTGAATTTTGTCATCAAAGAAAGTTTGTTTGGCTTCTTTGACTGTTGTTTTGAAAGACTTCCAGTTTTCACGACTTCTTGATGTTCTGTAATTGTTGAGAGCCCGGCTGCATGAGTCTGACCACTACTGTTTAGAATGTTTCAATATTTTCAATTTTTTTGTGTTTTTTGACCACACTTGATTGATAATTGAGCCAAGTTGGTTGACTAATCACTCCAATTTGGTGATGTCTTCGATGTTTGATGTTTCCAACTTTTTGAAGTTTGAAATGACGTTGTTAATAAACTCAACTTCTTGTTCACTCTTGGGAGTAATAGTGAGTTTAGATGTGTGGATAATCTCTTCAAAGATAGGAATATTGATCAAAAGTGGTGCGTGATCTGACGATAGACGATGGTCAGGGAGGATGGAGTGATTATTCAGTTCAGCTGATCTATTTCAAAGAAACATAAGGTCTATCATGGAGTTGGACTCCCCTGCTGTATCTGAATATCTGGTAGGGCAAGGATTAGTTGGAGAGGAAAGGGCGAGATTGAAAGAGTCTGCTATTATAATTAAATCGTCACTAATAGAAGAGTGAAAAGGAAAAGATGGGTCCCATAGACTATCTCTGATGTTAAAATCACCTGTCATAAGAAGAATGTTGTTGATGTTGACTTCAGTATTCTTAAGATACTTTAAAGCTGAATGAGAAGAGTCAGAGTAGACATTCAAAATGTAATGGCAAATGTCATTGTTGAAAAAAGAAATAAGACTGATGTCTCGATGGTTAAAGATGTCCTTTCATAAAAGAAAATGAAGCGAAGTAAGACGAATGTTAATATAAGAAATTACTCTTGGGAAATCATTGTCATTTGAAGGGAATCTTACAAACACAATCCAGTTGGGATGATGGCAAGTGCCCATAAGAGGTTCTCCATCACAATTTGTAGTACTTGGAATCTTTCAAATTTTGGACCAAGGTGGTTCTTGGATTAGAATGATGTCAAAATGATTTTTTGTTTTGAGGATTGTATTGATGATAAGAGAGTTCTTATGAATGTTTTGGGAAAATATTTTGAGATTTTGCACAATCATTGGTTAGAAGTGCCATTCTCTTCAGAATGAATTGATTTCGACCTGTTTTCATGGATCTCAGCATATTTTCTTGTGTGCCATTCTCTGTTGAATTGGTGCCTCCAAAACAAACATTGATTGGAATTGGCTTGATGGTCACCCTTGCAGTTAGAGCATTTGAACGAATGGGGGCATGGTTCACCTTTCTTGGTTTCCAGTCTAGGAGGGTTAATTTTGTCATTTGCCTTACAACACCAACTGAATTCTCTATGGTGTTTGGATTTATGGGGGCCGTTACATTTGACGCACTTGGCATCTTGGATTCTGCACAAAAAGGTTGCGTGTTCCTATTTCCAGCAGTTTTTGCATTGGGGGATGCCGGGATTCATATTTGCTCCCTGAATGGTCGCGATATAGTTGCCAACATTAAAACATCTGTTGATTAGCATTTTAGTGTTATGTCCACTTTGGACGTGCCATATATCAATCCAAACAATAGCCATATCCAATTTTGGAGATACTTTAATTATTCTCGGTTTAGATGCAAGAGAGATATTATCAAAAATATGGTTTTGTTTTAGGGTTGATTCAATGTCAGTAGTGTTGAGTTTCTCTTGAGAGTTTATATGTGGGTAGAACGGGATGCCGATGATTTTCAAGTAGGATTTCAACTTGGGGAGATGAGAATCTTCCACTTGAAGGGAGTTGATATCATTTGAATTTTTGACATAATGATCGATGATTGTCATGTCAGATTGCTGTGGAACTTTGTTCGTGACAATTGTAATGCCCATATTGTCAGAACAAATATAATTGACTAAAATGTCAGTTTTTGCATTCCGTAATAGCCTATTGATGTTAGCCACATGTAGGGAAGAGTTCTTCATGAAGGAAGAGACATTATTACTGCTTATTGGGATGATGATTTGTTTTCTTGATGGACCCTTAGTTGTCATCTTAATACGAGGTTTCAGCTTATTTTGACCATTGACAATACTGTTGATCTGATCGATTTTTTTTCATATTTAGTGAAGGGAACATCTCCTTGATTTTCAAAACTTCAGAGGTATTGAACAAAGGTTTGGATGCCTGGGCATAGGATTTTTCAGAGTTGACTTTGGACCCTTGAGCATTGTTTTCGACCGAAGGCTTTATGGGTTGAAAATATTTGGATATGACATTGATTTCCTTCTTGGATTTAGCTGGTAGGGGAGGAAGGGGTGGAGCTTTGTTGATTGTAACTGAAGTTGATTTCAGAATCTCTTTCTTGTTAGCACCACTAGTAGGAGAAGTTCTCTGGGTAAACTTTAAGGAGATTTTGTTCCTAAGTGGGTTAGTTTTCTGATCAGTAAATAATGCGTCCTATTTAGCCGTATATACTGCTGATATGAAGTTCCAAATAGCATCACCCATACCATCAAGATCGTTGAGATCATTTATCTTTGTACCACTAGCTTGCTTGTTTTGAATATATTTGGCCAAGAAATTAAGAGTGACTTTGATGTTCTTGGAGTTAGACGCGAGATGTTCAATTGAGCCATGAAGGGAAATAGGGTGGAAAGAACCACTCCATAACTCTGGTTTGGTCGGTGCTTGAGGATCATATGGTAGTTGGATGTTTATGACATCATCCTCATGGTGGACATGAGATGTGAGTGTCTCATTGTTAATGTTCATAGGCCTCATGGTTTCTTGTTAGTTAGCTGCCATACTAACCCTTAATGCCTTCTCTTGTTCTGTCTCGAGGGACAGCTCAAGCCGCTGAGTGTTCAAATCTTCAATGTTTGGATTGCTATTGATTTCCATGTCCATTTTGTCATAGTAAGGAGTTGACCGTCTAGAGGATGCCATCGAGGATTCTCTAGAAATGTTGACAGAGAAAACAGGGATTCTTCCTCTTACCTCAGAGTTGTTAGACAGAACTCATCCTGTCTAAATGTCCATCCCTGTGTTATTTGTAAAAGACATAGCTGGTAGAGGAGTCTTGGTGTTGAATGCCGTTGTTGAAGTGCTGAAGTTAGTGGGGGAAAAAGAAAATTTATTTGCTGACTTTCCAATAGGCACTACCATGTAAGATGGTAGTAAGAGGAAAAGAAGCAATGAAAAAACTTGATTAATATAGAACAAGTAACAAGTTTTATTAATAATGTGTTGGTAGAAATAGAAAGTGGAGTAGGACATGATAAATTGATGAAAGAATTATCAACAAGAATAGAAGTAGATGATTTATATATAAATTTAAAGAAGTGTAAGTGAAAAGTAAGGGAGGTAGGATTTTTAGAAGTAGTGATAGAACCAGATAGAATAAAGATAGAGAAAGGAAAAGTGAAGACAATATTAGATTAGTTAGTCCCTAAACTGGTTTAAGAAGTATAAAAGTTCTTGGAGTTGGCTAATTATTATAAAAAAGATTTGTGAAAAATTTTACAAAGATAACAAGGTTATTACATGAGTTGATGAGAAAATAAAAGAAGTGGATATGAAAGATAAGACAGGAAAGGTTGCTTGAGATATTGAAGAAAAGGTCCACCATAGGTGCAATTTTAATAGTATTAGATTTGGATAAAAAGATGAGAATAGAAATAAATGTGTCTGATTATGTGATAGGAGGAGTATTATTGATAGAGTGTGCAAATAAAAGATAGAGACCAGTGGCTTATCTTTCAAAGTGATTGAATAAAACAAAGCAAAACTATGAAATTTAAAATAAAGAAATGCTGGTAGTAATTAAAGGATTGGAAGTACAGAGGTATTTATTGAAAATTAAAGACAGGCTAAATAGGTCTTATATTTGTTAAGATTTGATTTCACTTTGAAACATGTATCAGAAGTTAGAATAGAAAAAGTAAATAGTGGGTAAGAGGAATAATGGAGGTAATAGTAGAGGTAATAGTAAAAGAGTTAGAAACAATGTTAGTAAAAAAAATAAAAAGAATAAGAAAGAAAGCTGAAGAAGTGGTAAAAGTAGTAGAAGAAATGAAAAGAGTAAAAGTTAGAGTGTTAAGAGAAGATAACTAGAAAATAGAGAGAGAGTTGATGTTAAAAGAGAAAAAGTATATGTGCTAAAAGATAAGGAGTTGAGATTAAAAGTTATCCAGTTATACCATAATATACTAGTAGCTAAACATAAAGGTAAATGGAGAATGATAGAGTTAGTAACAAAAAATTACCAGTGGCCAGAAGTAACAAAGAATGTTGGAAGATATATATAGAAAGATATGATTTGTGTTAGAGAATGAAAAATATAATTAATTGTTTTTATTATATCAAGTATTTCTATTGCTATAGTATTTAATAGTTTAAAACATTATTTCCAAACAAGTCTCTTTGTAAGTATTTTTCTTATCTATGTTACGAATTAGAGATCTTAGGATTGATTAATGAAGAGAATCTTGTATTAGATTAACACAAGAAAACTCAATAGAGAGCTCTTTACAAAGTAGTCTACCTTATATACCTATCCATATGGTCTGTACTAGTTACTGTGTATCCTACCCTAAAGTACCATATATAAGGAATGAGGCCAATATGTGTTGTACATATTATATAACATCACTTCTTCTAGAATCTTCCACGTTCTTCTCTTATTTTGTGACCTGTGACCTCATGATTGATTGTCACTCTAACCCTAACCCTAGATTCTAAAAATAGAAAAATGAATTGAAAAGAATATAAAATAGAAATGAGAAAGAAAATAAGAAAAAACTAAGTCTACTATTCTCAAACTTGACAATCTGATCTTATACTACTAACTACTTGTTTACTATTTTACTGACTATTGTTCTAATCAAACTGTTACACTACTACTCCTAAGCAGAGAATTCCTAAACTAGATGCTTTCTTACTAAATAATACTACTACTTTGTGTAAACTAATTACAAGGGAACTAATATTATAAGTCTTTTACTCAAGATATAGATATATACATACTTTACTCAATACTACTTATTTAATTAATGAGTAATATCTAACTAGTAGCCTGTATTTGGTCACAAATGTTTATAATTGCTTATACTAAACAACTAGCTTTCTTTTATACTTTGGATCTGGTTTCCAATTCAAGAGTGACTAACAATCATTATAAGAAGATAAGTCTTACTTGAGGAGTTATGAGTATTCAAGAATTCCAAATGATATTTAAATAAGGTGTTCTACTATTACACCACTACTATATATACTATAGTAGAATAGTCTAAGTATATAGTCTATATACTTAATCAATCAATATCTATAACTATAATTAACTAAATAACTATAATACTATTGTAGCAGACTAAACAATAGAGATTAGAATAGGATAAAGATATTTATTAGTCTATCAGAAGCTAGTTTAGGTAATAGCTAGCCTAGAAGTGTAATTAGATCTCTATAGAGTAAATCTAGACTTATAATATTGTTAATATATCTTGATAGTTATAATTGTTGGCCAAGAATAATAATAAGAGTAAAAAAGAAATAAAGAAAGAGCCTACTATTAGGCAGTCTTAGGAATAACTATTGAGTTCCAATGTTATAACTTAAATTCTTAGGTTAAGATATACTATAGACCATAGTCTGTGTGTATACTATAATTAACCTACTCTAAAGTCCATATACTCTTACTATACTATATAATGTTATCTATTCCAGAACTTTTATAATCTTCTTTGTATCATATGATCATATAACTGTAATAGGTATTATACTTTATAATATATGTAATGTTATATTATACTCTTTGTCTAAGTCCAAAATAAAGAAAAGTGAAAATAAAAACTAAAACTAAATAGAAAATAGAAAAATAAAACTAAGTCTAATATTTATAACTCTGATACCAATCTTGTTTTAATATATATATATACTAATAACTATTAATTATTATTACTGAAAATATAACTATAAGTATAATTATACATATTTGATATTAAAAAAAGACTCTTAAGTCTTACTTTAGAAAACAAAGTAAGGCTTTCTTTGCTACTAATTTACAGCTTTTCAAAACTAAACCAAACTATCTTTAGCAACTTTGTTTACTTAATCTTCATTCTTTAAGCTCTTTAATTTATCATGTTTATTTTTATAACTTTGTAATTTCTTATTACTTCTTACAAAGCTCAAACTCAGCTATTATTCCAACTATCTTCTCATTAACTACTTAGAGTAATCTCTCTTTCTTTCTGAACTAATATTTTAGACATTTCTATTATAAATATTCTTAGTCATGTTGTTTTTATCATTTTTTATTATATAAGTTAATCTGAAAAATTAAAATAAAAATATATTTAGAATATCTGTTATTTTTAGAAACTTTATTCTGTTTTCTTAGATTTTTCTAAAAGTAAGTGGTGTAATTACAGTATACTATGTCAATAAATCTTAGATTTTCTTAGAAATTATAAAAGTTTGCAAAACTTTATAAACTCTGCTAGTCATCCTAATAATTTCTTATAACCAAGAAGTAGTCAAATTCTCTGTAGATGGATCTTTTATCCAAGCTAGCTAACAATGGAAATTTGACTAGTAACAAGTGCAAAAAAAGACTAATAATGATTTCTGTTTCTATTATAGAATATTAAGACTTAAGCTCAAGTGTAAAAGTGAAAGAATAACTTTGTATAGAGTTTACACAAGAGAATTTAATGAAGTTTCTAGTATAAAGTCATCTACTTTATATATATTAGATTAATAGTCTATGCTATATAATATCTAATCTATCCTAAAAACTATATATTATATGATATTATTATATTAGACCTTAATCCTAAATAATATTAATAAAATAAAATGAAAGTAAATAAAGTTTACTATTTTTAACTCTGATACAGGGCTAGAAACTACAAGTTAGACTTCTATCTTAAGAAATAAACCTTAGTCACTTGTAAAGACTGTGATGTTTCTGCAACTGTTACTTTTGAGAAATCTAGAAAGTAACCTTTAGAACTTTATATAAACTAAAGGTCATATTGAAATTTTCTATACAACAATAAGTCTTATCTAACTCAACATATCTACACTTTTAAACCTCTACTATTTCTTTTTCTCTCTCTTTTCTTCCTTAGTTCTTGATTAAAATTATCTTAATGAAACTTTATCTTGAGCTCTAGTTAACTCTAAGTCTATATAAACTCAAAGTTTATAAGTACTTACAATTTGAAGATCTCTTTAATCTTACTGATTAACCTTTGCTTGTTTAATGGCTCATTAAACAGCACTATCTCTAAAGTTACTACTATGTCTATGGTATTTTTATTTAGTAAGTTTATACTTCTATATTACTTTGCTTAATTCTTTCTACTCTTTAGTTCTTGGATATAACTAGCTCATTTAATGTAATCTATTAATTAACTAGATAAACAAATTAATAAATTTCTGTTCATCTTTGTAGGAAAATTAAGTTTTACTATGTATTGTAACTAACATACTATTAACAACCTTATTAATTTCTGATAACCTTCTATATTTACTGAACTCTGGAGTTTTTATATCAATCTCTAGGACTTGATATTTATCTTTAAGTAACCAAACATTGTTATTATTAGTGTAACAGCTTTTCTCTGTATATTAAAACTTTCAGACTTTAGCAATTTTCAAATCTATCTTTGCTTTTTGGTATTACAATTTAAAACTCAAAGTGTCAAGTCAAGAAAAGAACTTCATACTAGAGTTGATATAAAAGAACTCAATGGAGTTTTTAGTACAAAGTATTTATCTTATACACTAAGTTAATAGTTTATACTAAGTTACATCTAACCTATCCTAAAGGCTGATCAATACATAGAAGATATATATTATATGATATTATTATTCCAACATCTTTTATACTTTTCTCTTATGTTATATAATTGTATGACTATAACAGTAATATGTATAATAGTTGTAATGTTATACTAACTTTAATCCTAAGATTAATAAAATAAATAGAGTCCACTATCTTTAACTCTGGCACTTGGATATTCAAATAAGTTTTACATATTTTGCAGAGTCTGCTTCTAACCTATCTAATATTTCTTCCAAGTACTATAAATTTACTAATATCTTCAATAAATCACAAGCTGAAGTTTTTACTTCTCATTATCTTTATAACCTTAAGATCAATCTGGAATTATTTACTCTCTTTTACTTTCTAAAAAAAGACTTTAAAGAAATTTATTAAGGAAAATCTCAATATAGGTTTCATTCAACTAAATTTCTCTTCTCATAGTACTCTGGTTCTTTTTGTTAAAAAAAAGATAAATTACTATATTTCTATACTATTATCTACAGTCTTAATTATATTATCAAAAAGAATTACTATCTACTTCCACTTACTTCAGACTCACTAAACTCACTCTATAAAGCTCTGATATATATCAAGATAGATTTTTGTCATATATACTATCTAGTTTGTGTAACTGATAGGAATAAATAGGAGACTACTTTGAAAATTCATTATAAATTATTCAAGTAGTCCATAGTACTGTTTAGTCTTATCAATACTCTTATAGCCTTCTAATAATTTATGAACAATATATTTTCCAATCTTTTTGATGTTTGTGTTATGATTCACTTTGATAATATACTCATCTACTCTAATAACATGTTTATATATTACTGGAATATTATAAGAATACTCAAATATCTCTACAAAACTGGCCTCTATACTAAAGTAAAGAAGTATAAGTTTTACTCTAAGTTAGTAGAGTATCTAAAGTATATTTTTCTCTTTTTAGACTTATTATATCAGATAACAAAGTTAAGGTTTGCAAAACCTAAAAAAGACTAGATGTTCTTGACTTTCTTTAGTTTTAGCTAATCCTGAATAATCTTGACCACCAATTTATCTTTAATTATTCAGACATTATTATTCCTCTAATATGCCTTATTTAAAAGAACATTTCTTAGAAGTCTAATAGCTCCTCCTATAATGATTTTAACTCTCTGAAGAAAGCATTTACCTCTGCACCTATTCTGATCCACTAGATTTCTAATACTAAACTTATTGTGTGTTGTGGCAACCACTAGTTATGATGACTAATAGATTATTTAAGTAAACTTATAAGTGAAATATCTTATAGAAATTACAAGAGAACTTAACAAGGAGTCTCCAATGTATTCTTATATTATATATACTAGTAATACATGGTCCATGCTAACAATAAATAACCCAACTCTAATATCCATGCATTTACCATGAAGTAAACATACTATTGACATATATCTTGACATTATTCTTCCAGCTCTTTCTCTTAGATTTTAGGCTTATGACATCATGTCATGTGATGCATCATGTGACCATGGTCACATGCCTCTTCATTGTCCAAGAAATAAATTAATATAATATAATATAAGGGTTCAAGTATACTATGACATTATAGAAACAAATGCTTTTAATTGTATTTTTACTGTAATTCTTTCCATTATAGATGAAAATAATGTTCACCCAGTTGTCTTTCACTCTTAGACTTTTACTTCTACAAAGTTTAATTATAACATTTATGACAAGAAAATCTTGGCCATTTTTGAAGCTTTTAAATTTGGTACTACTATCTTAAGGATTTGTTCTTTTTTATTGACATTATTACAAATTATAAAAATCTTGAGTACTTTTCTACTACTAAGATATTGACCCACAGATAAGTACATTGGTCCAAGTACATCTTGCAGTTCAACTTTCTTATCTAGTTCAATCTTGGATATTTTGACACTAAACTGGATACTCTTACTAGACAATAGGACATTTATTCTAAAAAGAAGGATACTAGCTATACCATGATCAACCATTATAAATTCAAGCTCATTTTTATCTATACTGTTATATCCCATGTTCTAGCCATATCTATCTCAACTTATAGATAATCACTTACTTCTTATTTGTGCTTCTCAATCTTTTTCAGTATAGATCACATCTGTCTATTCCATCTTAGATGTTCTTGCTAGTCTAAGTTAACTCTATGAATCTCTATTACCTGATATCCAAGGATCATTAGTAATCAGAGTAACTTGCTTAGCAGTTACTCTAGATAGCTACCATAAGTATACTAACTAGTATATAATCTAGTAGCCTACACTACAGTAGTTATTCTGAAAATCAACCAAAACTAACATCTCTCTTCTGGTGTTAGTAATAGTATATCTTACTATCTTTTAATGGTTTTTTACTTACTAAGTTTCTAATCTGAAATATGTGATCTATATAACTCATAAAGACACAGCACATAGTTGAAGCCAAAGATGTTATAACTTAAAACTCTGAGTAGAATCTAAAGACAGCTCTTGTATTTAAGTAATATAAGAGAACTCAATAGAAAATTCTGTATAGAAATGTCTACCTTATATATGCTAAACTACTGGTTTATGCTACAGTACTATTAGCCTACCCTAAAGGTCATATAAACCATAAGATTAACATGTATCAAACATGTTGTAGTAATATTATTCTTTCTAGAACCTTTTACTACTTTCTATTATAATATGTGATTGTGTGACTATGACTATGACCACATTATGTGACTTGTGACTGATGTGTGACTACTGAGTCATGACATGTGATAATGTGTGATAGTGATATATGACATTATACTGACCCTAATCCTAAGTTTCAAAATAAGAAGTAAAATAGAAAAGAAAATAAAGAATAAGAAGAATAAACCAAGTCCAAGGTTTGCAATTCTAACAAAAGGTCATTCCAATTTACCTTCCATATTCTTGGATAATACATAACTTACTAGTTTTGGACTTCTGAGATACTTTCCTAGATCTTAGATAATAAAATATGAACCATATTTAATATATAAACAACTTGTGGTCTCTATCTGAGTAACAGTTTTAATTACTCCTTTACTTTATGTAGCAATAGTTGTTGATTTTCAATACTCTTTACCAAAATATCTGTATTTTAGCCAATTATTTCAGTTAAAACAAAACACTAAAACTTATTTGTTATAAATATTCCTAGTCAAGGCTTTACACAGATGTATAACAATTTTACAAGTTTTGTATCACTTGCATATAATACAAACTTCAATATTACAAGCTTTATGTCAAGATC
>Ga0157364_1000123_pt1 | contig 35918 bp, 26 predicted proteins | sample AttsexASBM2_FD_111476 | JGI IMG/M metagenome (GOLD analysis project Ga0157364, IMG submission 111476) | Fungus gardens microbial communities from leaf cutter ant in Ribeirão Preto, State of São Paulo, Brazil - Atta sexdens ASBM2 | ecosystem: Host-associated > Fungi > Mycelium > Unclassified ...
AACACCCATCTCTCGATGCGAACGCGCGTGCACAAGAGCTACGATACATTGGTAAACAGCTAATAACAGCAGCGAACTTTGACTCAACTATGAACGACCGAGTTACTAAAAGGAAGAATCACTACTCCCAGATGACTGCAAAAGGAGCTATCTCGAAAGAATTCGCGATGTTTAATAAGGTTATCACAAATTCCTCATCCTAAAATTCCATTCCCTTCTGCCTGATTTTCAGACAAAATTTCATGATTTTTTCTGATGCTTTCAATAATATAATATTTAAAAATTTTTTGTATTCTCCTAATTTGGAAATTATTAAATATTTTGTTAAGAAATTAATTTTTAACATAACATAATGTAAATTACTATTAATGTTGCTAACATTGCTTGCATTAATTGTTAAGTTGGTAGTATTTCAAAACTGCGTAGGTGTAACTGCGTACGCATATTAAATTTCTTTAAAGCCAAAAATTTTAACTTTCCAGAAAATTCTGCAAAATTCCCTGACTTTTCTGATTTCCAGTTTTGCAGCATCCTAAATACTTAAGCTTCGGTGGATTGACCTTTCACGCGAATGTCATTGCACGGGGGATTCGTCTCGGCGCAGCGTTTACTCACCGGATCTTGCGTCGCAGACAAAAGCTGCGAGAGAGAAATAGAATAGAATCAGAGAGAAAGAAAGAGAGAGAGCTGGTGAGAACGAAGCGCAGTTGATAATCCCGACCACAGCAACGTATTCGTGTGGCTCTGTGCACGTATATATACGGTGGTCACTCTCTGGTCGAAGCGATGTAGGGCCGGCAGAGACCACTAAGCCCACCTGATATGTCCTATCCTCTCTGCTCCACCGTCAGTATACTACATTCTCTCTCTCTCTCTCTCCCTCCCTCCATTCCCCTCTTACCCTCCGATGCCGCTGACCCTTTCCTTTGCACCCTGCCGAGGGGCAGTCCGCTTTCAAACCGCAAGCCACAACGGGCTACTGCCTTGATTAAACGCGCCATAGACCGCCATTATCGCTGATTGCGCTAAACATTAACGGACTAGCCGCCGAGGCCGACCGACCTCCTACTCTCCACCCTTTCAAGTACGAATCTCGTTGTGTATACAGTATCCTCTCTAACAGCTTGTTATTATTGATACGAAGCGAATTTCAGGCCGAGGCGTATCTTCGTTCATTGAACCAAACGATTCATGTCTTTGATTTTGCGATTAGCCCCCATAGTCGATTTCCGACTCCCGCGATTAAACGTATTATCCGCGAAATAAATGCCGAATGCAAGCACAAGTCGAAATTAAATTTTCATCAATTTTATTTACAATCAAATCGTATAAGCGATCCACCAACGCATGTATACAACGGGCGTCTCGAAACGTAAACGCGACTGCGGTAATCAACGTGGAGTCGAGAACGGGACTGAATGACATCCGTCGCGGCGCAAAGCGAGCAAATTAGTACCGGTGGCAGCGAGCAGGGTCTCACCCTATTCTGCGGACGCCGTTAAGACGCCTCGTTAAGAGTCCCTCCTTGCCTCGCGCGAGCAACTCCTCCTCTTCATTCCATCAGCCAGTGTCTTGGCACTTCTCTATCGTAACGCTTGAGCGCCTCGGGCCTCGGTTGCATTCTCTACGGCATCGTCAACAACGACAACGACGACGACGAAGACGACGATGACAACGACGACGACAACAATGACAACGACAACGACGACGACGGCGGCAGCGGCGACGATGATGACGACGACGACGACGACGACGACGACGACGACGACGTCGACGGCAATCCGCATTGCCGACTTGACTTTACGACCGCCCTCGACACACCCACCGAAATACCAAGAAAATTATCGTCACCGGGCGACCCTCGTAATTCTCCGGCACGGCGAATGCCGGGGAAAACAAGACCTTCCTTCCTTCCTTCCCTACCTAGCAATCGTCCAACCGTGGAGTAAGCTCGCGCAGGAAGTACAATTAACTTAACGCTAATTGCGAGATGAAGACCAAGCGGAGCTCGGTGGAACCTGCCTCCAGCAATTCGCAGACTCAATTACTCAGTCATATGATACGGCGATTAACCGCGCCAGTTTCCTTTATGTCTCCCTCTCACGCCTCCCTCCCTCTCTCGACTCTTTCCGCAGTACGAGAGATATCAAAATCGCGCGGTTTAACGCGGCCGCGCCGTAAACACCAAGGGAGTGAATGAATAAACTATGCGGAGATAAAGCACATTGTGCATCTAAGCAGATGAATCCTGTGTACTAAGCAGACGAATTCGAAATTTAAACCGTGAAGTCAGCGAATTCATAAAATTTGTCGAAAATGTATTTATATTATAGTAAAGAAACGATTTCTTTTTTACCGAGATTGGAATCTTGCAAAAATAATTGCTACCGTATGATAAAAATCGCGAATTTAATGATGCTTATCATTCTTTTTTTCTTCGACATCATAGCTCATTGACAAGCACAGTGCGAAAGTGAGAGAATAACACCATATATGTATATATCACGTATAAAAATATGTATACTCTCGCTCTTTATTTTATATATATATATATATATATATATATATATATATATAACAGGCAAAGGGAGCGATCTCTTAATGATACCCTTAAGCATAAAAGGGCTCGAGGGTGTTCGTTCGACCCTCTCGTTGATAGCTGGCATAATGCTAACGCCCCAGCGTCGATAAAAGTGCTAGGGGGCTCTGCATAAAGCCGACGAAGGAAGGTTCGGGAACTGTCGCTGAAGGGCGAGCACGTAAACATTCCCAAGAAAGTGTAACGTCGCCAACGTATACCCCCAGGCGTAAATTAGATTCGCACACCGATACGCTTTTCTTTTGTGCAATGTTGGCCAGCGAACTTCTTATCTCGCGCGTATTCACATTACTTCCCAGAATATGATATCAAGAACGTTTGAACATCCACGTAAATACCAAATGTGTTTAATTGCCAAACATGTTTAATTATCAAACATGTTTGATTACCAAACAAGTTTAACTCCATTGCAGTTTACTTTGTTGACGAGGGATTTCAGATACGTACAATCTTTCGATACGCGCGATCAAAGTGCACAACGACGTAAGAAAAACGTAACCTTATCACGCGCAACCATCAATCGACAAGGCCTAAATAAAGATACCGACCGACTTGAAGATAGCGCTCTTAAAAGTTCAAGATGATAATGGAGACGAGCCTCATCTCTTTCCTCGGACCACCCACCGTGCTGCACCTGCACGCGGCGCGATATACAAGCGTCGGGCAAACTTTACGACTCGCGGTTTAAACACAGTGCTTACAATAGCGAGGGCACGGAAAACACGCCGCGAAAGACGCGAAGAGACGCGAGAGAAAAAGAGAAAGGGGACGACGAGAGGAGCGAGGACGAGTCGTAAAAGATGTACGAGTGATAAAAGCGTCGCTGCCGACATCAGGGCTAGTAAGTAGTTACGTTTCCCCTACCCTTGCGAAGGGGAAAAGAGAACGAGAGAGAAACAGTGAGAGTGCTACGTGGATCTTAAATCCCGCGAGAGATCTCGATAGCGTCTATTTTCTCTCTCCTTCCCTCAAAGGCAAACCCTTTAACCCCTTCCCTTCTTCCGAGTTAACGGCTCGGCTATTCCCCGCAGCGCCGCAGGTTTTACTGCGAGAAATTTTAAGTGCCCATTTGGAGACGCGAGAATTAAACGTATTCCTCGTGTTTCGCGTCGGAGGTTCCAGAACCTCCGACGTAAGCGGGAAACGAGAGAAAGAGAGAAAAAGGAGGAGTGATAAAAATTCATGACCGCCCGCAGTCTCGTATCGTGTACTTGCGCTTGTACTATGATTACTTTAGATATTACCGGCGAAATATATGTGCGGGAATTTTTGTGCGAGTCACTCGTATCGCGTAGACAAGCTGGTTAACGCCGATTAAGGTGATGTGCAAAGAAGAAGAAAAGAGAATCACGGTCGAGATCTAAATTCGCATCGTATACGTGAAATAAATTTTGTTAGCCGATAAGATGAGGTCGGAGACTGAACCACTCTCTGGACCAGTCCGAGTAAGTTACTTGACTTCTTGTTCGCGGGAAAGAAAGAACGTGATTCGATTCGTGTGCGGCACTCTCCTGCAGCGGCGAAGCCCATTTGCTGCGGATAAAACCATCCGCGGATAGCGACGTCTCCGAACAACATCCTTCTTATCCGCGGGGCGAAAAAGGTGCGCGCACGTATTGTGCGCGCGGTGGGAAAAGAGAAAAAGGATCTGAGCTTCGCGGTGCCAGTTGAAAGAACTTATCGTGTTGAGAGATCGCGAGGATGGAGGACGTGTATTGGGTACATGGAACCCCCGTCGATATCGCGGATTCCTACGTTGAAAGCACACCCGACCGACGTACCTGTATACCTGTAAGCGTACGCACGCACATATATACACGAGAATGCCTGTATTCCCCGCGGATGCGCGTTCTCGCGACACCGAGAAAAGGAGGACGTAGACACGAGAGTGCGAGTGAGAGTAGACATTTCTGTGTATATTTTATTGTGCACATATTGCGAACCGTTCTCCGCCAAGCCGCACAGCACACACGAACGCGTGTCAAACTCACACCAACGCAACGTACCCGCCTCTCGCTGGAGGCCCCCGGGGGGGGGGGGGGGGAGTTGGTGGCGAGGTCGGAAGGGATCGCGACTCGTGGTTGGGCGAGGTCGAGGGAGAGAAAAAGCGAGGAGCGTAGCGTGTGGAGAGGTCGGCGGCGGTGGCGTGGAGAGCTCGATTTTTCCGATAGCAAATTTTGCTCTTCGCTTTTTCCCGCCCCCCGAGCTCAACACTGAGCCACCGCCAACGCGTCCCCACCGTCAACCACCGCGCCACCCGACACCGCCACCCATCTCCACCCCCCTCAACGGCGGCGGCGGCGGCGGCGGCGGCGGCGGCTGCTCCCGGGTTTCCCCCTTCCGGCGGGCACCCTGTTCTATCCTTTTTCGCCCCCGCCTGACACCAACGTCCCATTCGTTCCTCCACTCGTTGCGACGGCCCGGACTCGCCCTCTTTTTTCTCCCTTCTGCCTACGACCAACCACCCCCGCCGCGCACGCCTTCTCCCTTTACCTCTCCTGTCCCCCACCCACCCCGACTCTCGCTTGCTTCCCTCTCAATCACCATCTGCTCCTCCGCCTCCACCTGGCGCGGCCCGACCGATCAAACCAGTGGCACTGCAGACACAATAAAAACGGGAAAAAAAGCGACGGCCGCGCACACATTTCGCGCAGTTACTCTTTCTCTCTCCCACTTATTACTTTTTTTCTCTCTCTCACGAGCAAGAGATGACGAGCTACCGGACGCTTTTGAGAAGTTATTCATGAAGCGCCCAACGAGATTCCTCGAGCGCGTCGCGTATTTTTTTCCTTCCCCCAGACGCAACGCCCAACGTTCTCGACAAAAAAATACAGAGGCGTACAATTTTACGAACGCGCGCGCGCATTTAAACGTTTCGTTTTATTCGACCAGATCTCAAAATCGCTCGACAATTTCCCGCGACCGTCATCGTTATCTCGTTAACGAGTGTGAAAAGCGTACGCGTCTCGGATACATCAGGCGAAATCGCGATCGGCCGATCTTTTGTTTTTCCGAGTGAAAGGTGGAGCACGCGCCAAACAAGGGACCGAGCGAGCCGAGCGGGTATTGACCATCCGATATCGATATTTCGCGACGCTTTATCGCGGACGTGCTCGTTAAACCGATAAATGAATAATGAGCGTACTGTATATGGGATGGATATGGAGAGACAACCGGCGGGGGAGACAAGCGCCGGGAGGGGCGGTGGGGGTGAGATGGAGTGCGCCGCGCGAGGGGGAGCGAACCAGCGAATCGAACAAAACAACGAAATCGAATCACTCGTGGTGGCCGCCCATACTTTTCATGCGTGAATTTTCCGACTGCCCCGACACGTACGTGCAGCTGCGGAATCGCCGGTAATAGCGTTAGTAAAATCGAGAGTAATGCCTGAAAGCGTTTACAATACGCATCGCTTCCTGCAAATAAAAACGTGGGGAACGCGCGCGACCGCGTGGTCATTGGCCGACGATGTACGACGAAACGGGTCAAAATCAAACTATAACCCATCGTGACACACAACATTCTCGATTCCCTATCGACGGCGCGACATCCGAGAGGAACTATAAGAAAAATGTGAAAAATATGACGTTCTCTCTCCCCGGCAATGAGATGTCGATACGTTTAAGCGCTTTCGTAAACTATAACCGCTCGTCGATACTCGCGACGTCGATACTTCTAGAAATCGATAATTACTATGCATACCTATATAATATCCGATATTAAATGAGCCACAGTAGCGTTTACCTTATTAATTCACGTATTATACGGCCAATCGAAGAACTGCTCGGTCAACGTGAACGTTTATATAGCCGCGCGATATATATCCATAAACTATCCGGCAAGCGTGATTCCGGCTGACAATGATTATCGTACAGGTGTAACAGGAAAACGTAACAGCTCGGTTGCGGTCAGAGACGGCTGACGATGATGACAGTAATTGCCGAGAATTAGCGACGTTAATAACCTCCGGGGAGAACGGAGAGGGAAGGGAGAGATGGAAAGGGAAGGGGAGAACGCGGACGCGTTCCACTGCCTGGTGGACACTTGCCGAACCGGTCGTCGTCGGCGTTAATGTAACACCCGATAATTCCCGGGCGCCCACGATATTTTGCTCTTTCGCATCGCCGGATCCGTTATTCATTCTCGTTCCGCGCTTTTTCTCCTTTTATTTCCATCGCGCGCTCGCGACAACGCCCGGTCTCGTTATAAACGCACGGGGCTGGCTATTAATCGCGGATACCGGCGTGGCAGGAGCGAGCATGTCGACGAGGTGGTGGCGCGGCGCGGCACGGCATTTCGATTTTATAAATATGAGATACCGGATATATACGCGCCGCGCGCGCGCGTGTACAAGCGTGTAAATCGCGCGCGATAATGCCCGGCTGATAATATAATAAATCCTTGACGTCCGGCTACCAGAAGCGATAAATCGTAACCGAATTAAAAGTGACAGCAGATAATAATCGTCATTCCGATCCAGAAAAGTGCACGAGACCGTCACGTCGTATATTTCAGAGTGCCGCCTCGAGTGCTTATCTCGAGGATATCAGGGGCATAAAACGGCGGATACGACACGATCGTATTGCGATTTCCTATCGGAATTTATATTCCATCGCTCCGATACCACATTTCACACGGTACGTATCTCGCGGCTTGTTCCTCCACGTACCGGCACGAATGTCCTCGTGAACGGAGTCTTGAAAGAGTTATGCTCTTCATTCAACCTTAATACGTAACTTTTCTACGAGACTTACAGACGGAAATCCACGATCATACAGAATTTCGATCATACAGAAAAATTGCCATTCGGTCTCCGCAGAATATATAGAATCCTTCTTCTTTTCCATTTTTGTACTCTTTTACGTATATTGATATTTTTTTTTTACCCTGCTTAACGATATTTTTCCAAACGTTACTTTTACTCAATTTCTAATCCTCCACTGACAATTGAAATCTTTAAAGGTATCATCGATATTTTGATTGCGAATTTTGGTAGATAAATTCAAACGTGTAAGAAGTATAAATAAAAATTCGATTTCTATGATGATTTCTAAGAACTCATTGCTGAAACTTCGACAAGTATATCAAATTTTTTCAGATTTTTATATAATCTGAATCAATAAAAAATTTGCTTCTCGAAGACTCGTATTGCTGACGGAAGAGTTAAAATTCATGTTGCACGGAGAAAAAAAATTGTTCACTAAATTAATTTAATTCTTTATTTATTTCCTCGAATAATGTATTTAAGTAAAATATAATATGCCAGCGGAGGGATAAATAAATGACGTACGTCAAACGTATAATATGCAAATTTATCGAATAAATAAATTAAACAAATGCTTTGGATCGCATAATTGCTGTTCAATTTCTCCCGTCACGTCCTATCTAAAATACTTGCAAACGCGTCAACACGATCTCTCGGTTGAATGCCTTGCTCAGGAAAAGAGATAAGCAAGCTGCTACCTGACTTGCGTCGCTACTGGCTTCGTGCCGCGTAGGCAGACCTGCATAAGGCGAACGCGAGGTCTTATTCATGATTTGAGGGACGTATCCTGCCGAAAAAAGAAGAGGAGACAGAAAGAATAGGCGGGACACAAAGCGGACGGGTGAAGGGCGGGATGAAGGAAATAACGGGTTCAGCTGTTAAATATTCAATAAACGTGAGCATTACTCGTCGCTGCACGCCCACGCCCAGGATAGATTATGGTGGAGTGTCGATGAGGGGGCGAGAATATCGAAGTAGGCGAAGAAAGAGGGATCGCCATTTATTCTGCGGAATTCGTGATCGAGATTCTTGTTCGATAGCGTGTACAGAATGCCTTCTCTAGGACACTCGAGAGCTACGTCGTCGATATTGCTGGCTTGTCGATAATTCGACGAATTCACTTGTATGTCGGTTTCAAAACGAGATATTTCTCAAACCTTTCGCGAACGACGGATCGAAAATCCATTATATGCGGATAACAACAACAGAAGTATGCGATTCCCTGACGGGATTTCTGTATAAAATTACGTCAAGAGAGCTTGCCCGGAGGCGTTTGATTTCTATCAGACGCGGCCTATAATTAAGAGATGGAGTTCTCGTTGCCGATCGATTAACGCGCGATTCTCCTTTTCCCTCGCGCGAGTCACGTCGACCCTAATTTATTTGACTGGGTACCACCTTTCTCTCGTCGTAAAAAGAGAGTAGGAACCGCTTCGAAAGAAGATAAAACTGCTTCGCGATGTTACCATCAATGCACATGCGAGGAAATAAAAAATTCAAATGATCCGTTCGATATACGATGAATATAGATGCAAAAGGAGCTTACTGAAATCTTTGTAATGGAGTTTCTCGAAATGGACCTCGGTACAAAAATAATATATGTAAAAAAATAATACATAGATGTTTAACGATGCTCTATACGAGAAAACACGAGAATACGAATACGAGTATTATTTGATTTGTACGTATTATACGTGCACCGCGGAGAAAGAAGTGTAAAAAGCTCCACGATTTGCCCCGAGTGCTTTCTAAAAGCACGGTAATCTCGGTAGTTCTTAATAAAAGTCTAAAGTCGAGTTAGGTTGCTTTTTTTCATTGCGCAAGGTTTTGCGCAAGAGGCAACACGGGAACTCCGGCCGCGCTGCTATTTGCATGTTATTACCTTGTTTACATATTTATTCAATAGCTAAGATCCCGGAGGGTCGCAAACACCCCGTAATCGGGGCTTTCTCCTCGTGTTCGGCCCTTTAATTTTGGATTAAAGCCCAAAGCTGCGTGCAACGTGCCAACTGAGTGATTAATAAATCACCGCCAACTGACGTCGCGTATCGATCATCATGAGACGATATCGTTCTTTACCACATTTTCAAGGTACTTGAAATAATGTATGCAAAAACTTGAATCTCTTACCTGTTTGTGCATTTCCACGTTAAGCCCGTACGACATCTCGTAATACTGCAAAAGTAAATGAAACAGTCAGATTAGAACGTAATCGCATAAATTACAATGTTAGTATGGAATTAGTACAAGCGTAGTGTTGCATAGCTACATCGTTATATGCGTTTCGTTAACGAAGCCACGTCGACGTTAAGCGTAAGGTGATGCGTGCGTAAACTAGCAGCGTAACGCCGACTTTCTCATGCAAAAGCTGAACTTTGCCGGAAGGTTGCTCACGCGAAATCCAATTTTCGTATTTATGTTACGGCTTTGTCATTTTATCCTATCCCCGAAGAAGACGTTACCGTGTAAAATTCCCGTTTATTCTCTCTCTAAGAGAAAGCTAAGAGAATTCGATTAAATTTGCACCACGAATGCAATACCGTATATAAGTATACATATTCATCGACTTCATCTTTCATTGTGACGAAGAAAAATTCGTCGTAATATGTGTTATTTTTATATACGTACATATACAACGATCCGAGTATAAATAATTGAAATTGGCATATAAATATCACATTGAATAAAACGTAAAGCCACTCCGCGCGAGATTAATCGAATTATCGAGTTTCGCAAACCAAGATGCTATTTGAATTCATAATGATGGCTGTGCAGGAAGAAGAACGCCTCGCGGTGAATCCTTAAGGGTCTGCTTCAACGATTGCAGGGTTGAGATTATATCGATCAAATGAGATTACGAGATTACGAAAAGCGGACCAAATTGAGCCGTAATGCGAGGCCGCAGTCAGTCGGTAAGAGGGATAAGCGCGTCGAGAAAATGAGAAAAACGAAGAAGACGAAGGATGAGAAAGGAGCGCGGCCCTCTCTCGTCTCCTTCACCCCGGAGAGGCGAGAGGGAGAAAAGGCTTGTACGTGCGCGCGCGCGTATGCGTGTCGACCAAAGACCGGTTTCTCGTAACATCGTTTCTACATCGTGTGTACAAGAGACTCAGCCGGGGCTGGCTTTAACTAATTCGCTTACTGAACAGCGGTTCTCATTTCTCACGCATGAGATTTCTGATTTCTCGTAAAAACTTCGCGACAAAATAGCGCGCACATATTTATCGTAAACTGTTGCTGTATAGTAGTGGTTTACAGGCACTTCCCCGAGAGTGCATATTCTGTACCGACGCAATACCAACAGACGGGTGAAAGGGTATCGTGTAACAACGAGATCGCCAAGGAGGAAAAGAGAGAAAATCCGGCAGTTTGCGATTTTAACGAGCGTCTTGAATATAGTCGCCGCATTATTCCCCAACGGAATCAACGACCGTTGTGAAACGGGCTTTATTGCTCGGTGATCGTAAAGAGCGTACTAAACCGCGTTTTAATATATCGGTGCGGCTACGACAGTCGGTTTAAAGTTTTTCTCGCGTACGAGGGGAACGTAGCGTAATAAACGGCGATAGACGTCGAGACGCGGTCGAAGAAGATAGTCTCGCGCTTTCGAATGCAATGTTCTCGATGTTACGATTTTAACGACACCGGTAATATTTATTTCGCAATGTGATAGAATTACCGTTAATACTTCAAACGCGGGCAAATTCGTCTGGATGAATATTTTACGAATCTGCTACGGACAGGCCGCGATTAATTAAACCCGTTTGTTTTAATAATTCGATATTCATTCGGCGCGGTTTATCTTCGAAATTACGATTATTTTGTAAATTGCGAACGCTACAATGTATATATAGAAAATATAAATGTAGAAATTTGGCCTCGTGCACGCTCTGCTTTTAAATATAAATTAATCCGCCCATATTTTTATTACATTCGCGCTCGCGAGCATTATCAATAAATCGCGAAATGTATATTTCAATCGGCTCTGTTCTTGCGAAAATAATAATTTCGTTGAAAGCTCGTAGCTTATGTTAACATATAGTGAAATCTAATTATATTTAAATACATCAACTTTATTATAAAATGTCGAGAACAAAATAAAAAAAAAAGCAATTAAAAATTTATCAATGACATATATTTTGTTTTTTTTATTATCGAACTTTTTTATAGAACTTATCAAAAAGAACTAATTATAAATCATTATAAAAATTTACTATCTAAAATATCCTGGGTAAAAGATTTCTCTCTTCCTCCGTGCATTTGGTGGATTTGAGGATGGAAAGAGAAAGAGACAGTTAAGAAGTGCAGCTACACGAAGATCGTCTCGCCGCTGAAGACCCCAACGAAGCAATTGGTCTTTAATTAATAGACTGACGGAGGGAGACTGTCGGAGACGGGAGATCAGGATCTTAATTATCACGAGACTGGAAACGCCACTCTCGCGGTCGAGATGTCTAATACCAGTGAAGGAATACTGTGAAGGAATACGGCGACAGTCAGTTACGATAATGGAATGAAGCCACTCGTAAACTCGATACGACGTGATTACGAATACTTTATAGAATCAATATTTTACAGTTGCATCGCGTCATTTTTTTATATTAACAATTAAGAGGAATTAAACGGAAATTCGGTATTACATCGACATTTGTCTTTTCGTCTTTTCTCAGTTGAAAATAATTCGAGTTTTTATCTACGTTCGTATAAAATCTTCTCTTTCGAGAAACAATTCGATAGAAGATTTAGGTTGAATTATTAGCTGAAACTTCTCGACTTACTCCTTGGATAGTCTCTCTCTAATCGTGACCGATCGAATCGCGAAAACGACTCTGGGATGGCGCAATCTCTTTTCAATTCACGAGCAGCCGAACGATATCGATCACGATCAGTATCTACCCCCACAAACATGTTGATTCATCCCCTCTCGCGTTAGAGAAAGATAAAAAGATCCTTATCATGTCTTTCATCGTCTCCCAATGAAAATCGTTCCTGAACGTACTCTTTAGGCGATGACGATGTTTCTGGTCGTGTACGATTTGCAAATTCCGTCCTCGTTGCAATCTCATTACTTCGCGGTCGAATCGGCTTAATCAAGAACATACCACAGCCTACGACTGCAATGGTTTCGCTCGTATATTCGTGCTACGAAATGACTCAGCAAATCAAGCCTCGACATATCGCATATCAGTTGTCGCAAATTCCTCATCCTAAAATTTCATAACTTATTCCCGATTTTCAAATCAAACTTCATAATTTTCCCTGACTTTCAATAATATTTTGAAATTTTATTGTACATATTTTCATCCCGATTTGGATCCATTAAATATTTTATTGAGATTAATTTAACATAGCAATGTAAATTACTATTAACATTGCTTACACTGTTTGCATTTTTAATTATTGATAGTATTTCAAAATTACTTACTGCGTAAGTGTAATATACGTATATAGATATATTAAACTTCTTTAAAGCCAAGAATTTTTATTTTCGAGGAAATTTTTCAAAATTCTCTGACACCGTTTCCGATTTCCCTTAACAATTCCCTGATTTCCAGTTTTGCAATTCCGACTACGGGAATTAATTCTCTTAGAAACGCGTTGTTACCTCCGACACTATTTTTGTATTAAATAGAAACGTTTTAAAATCTCACTCACCCGATGAAAGTATCGCGCGTAGTTAACGTATTTCGCAAGCGGAAATATGAAGCGGAGGACATACGCTAAATGTATCGAGTGGCATTGCGAGCGTAACGAAGTGGTTCGCGGCCGGTCTCTCGCCATGCTCGCGGTTCGCGCGCTCGTAAAAGAGTTCACGAGCTCGACAATTACATGAAAGAGTCGTAAAGGCGTAACGCCCCGTGGCCGGGGCTACACCCGTCGTGGTATAACGATGTCGTATCAGAGATCCGACGGCTCGCACGAACGTATATACGCGATGACCTCCATCGATAACGAGTCCCGGGAGATTCGCCGGCTGGCTCTACCAGTAAACGCTGCCTCGCGATGTCACGTGGAAAATTTTGAGGGAAGCCAGATACGAGGACCCGGCTTTATACGTTCCACCCCGTCGATGTGTGCGAGATATCCCGTGTTACTGTCGCCGCCGGTATATAAATGGAACGCGGCAGTATCCGGACGGATGGAGCCATCGTAATTCTACGGGGGAAACGACGGTGTTGTCCGTTGCAGGAAAGCAAACTACGGTGATTATCGTAGCAAGACCGTGACGACGCGCGACAACGTGATACTTTATTCGATGCTCGCAATTCATCGACGATGAGGGCGACAAAGCATTTGGGCGACGCACCGCGACTACGATTGCACCCGTAGGAATCAATGACTCCGCTCGATACGAACACGAACGTGTTTAGCCGAGAGACGTGAGTACCTGTTGCTAACGCCGACCTAAACCCCGATACTACGATAAATTCTTGTTACGTCGGTAATCAATCATCAATGATAAAACGACGCGATAGGACGATAGCGCAATAAATATGCTTTCGTACTCGCCGATCGAAATTTGATTAAGTGCATTCCGTGGTTTCGCTATGTTTCGCGCCGACGTTCGTTACCGCGCAACTGGCAGAACAATAAGCGCTCCCCCCCGTGCCATATCGAAACGAAAGTGGAATAAAGTATGATATGTACAATACATTTAAACCTGTCACATGCGTGAGCCGCGTGAGTCGCAGGCCGACCGATCGATACAAACGTACGGAACAAAGGATCGAGGAGCGCGAAGATCGATCAAGCCGTTTGAGAGAGTAAGAGCGGCATACCTGGGACGCGCGAGATAAGCGCGTTCTCGCACGACGTACACGCTATGTACCTAACGTGAGACGATCGCGCGATTAATCTTCGTGCCGGCGTGAATCGGCGGAAGTGCCACGTCCACGCGAGAGCGAGCGCCGCGCATTTTATATGAAGTTATTTGCATCTCGACCGAGCGCGCGGACTACGGCCTATAAATTATCGCCGGTCTATAATGCACGCTTCGCGAACTTTGGGCAACGAACTTAGCGGACCGCGAACTTACGGCGCGGCGTGCGAACTACGCGCGGCTCCTATTCGCCGCTATCAAGATCTCTCGAATACCCTTCCAGTCGGTTTAGCACGACGAATATCTTCGCGGTAAATTTACAAATCGAGGAAGTGTCGGTGCCTTGATCTAAAAAAGATTTAGATCTATGCTTCTCTGGAGAGTGCTATCGCACTAAGCGATATACCTGGAAATTATCACGTTATGTGTGAAGACATTTCAGGATGGATAAACGGAAAGAATGGAGATTCATCGAGACGTCGGTACAACTGGCGTAAAATTAAAACCGGTACTCTCAGCGACCTTCGACCTCCCATGAAGAAAGCGGTGCGCACCTCTTTACGCTTCACACGGCTTAATGAAGATGCATACACTGGCACAGCCGACGGTGAATCGCGATAACGAAGATCTACGGGCGAAAGTAAGCCGAGACTTTCGCGGCATCTACATGTACTCTCGCGGGACAAAGCCGAAAAACAAAACTGGAAGAGGAGCCGCGAAGAAGCAACGCACGACGACCTGTGTAATCCTAAATTATTCCGTCATCCTCTTATGTCGCAAGATATAAATATTTTTTTATAGTTATTTTTTAATTATTTTTTACCTTTAGAGATATATGTACTTTAATTTTTATTTTTTTGTATTTTTTGCATTTTAATTTTAATGTAAACGAGATAAATGCACGAGATAAAATTTATAATTTCGACGTACTTCAGCATTACATCTTGGTGCAAATTTGAGCGAGCTTGAAACGTCAAATGTTCCCTGCAGTCCGCAACGGTTCAGTCAAGAGGGAGCGCAAAGCTAAATTTTTTTGGACTCGTCAGACGCGAAATAAGAAAAGCACTTTGCGTCGCATGACCCTTTATGTTTAATACGATTACTACCGATATAGGTCCTGCGATAGGTTCGTAAGCTTGTGTGGACTCACCATGACGTAGTGGCGCTGCATCTCCGTCTTCTCCTGGGCGAGTTTCTCCAGCTCCAACTTAATACTGGACAGAACAAGCAGGAAATCGCACGTGTAAGCTAAACATTAGTAAGTGCAGGCGACATTCAAAAGCTGTGGGGGCAAAATAAAGATAGGGGGAGGGGGGGGGCACTCTCTTTCGCATGACTAGGGAGGAGTCTCGTGACGCGTTTTGGCTAACAATAGAGAATAATAATGCCTCTAAAACGAGATTATCGAGTCATCAACGAGTCGAGGGTCTGTGACTTGGGCTCCGTGGTAAACGAGGGATGCGATATAATGTGTGCGGAATGCGAACATTGTTCAATCGTATAACGATTCATTAATTTGGTCCCGGATTTTTTGCGCGTGTAATATTTTTTTTTAACCTTCCGAACCGGTTCGTTCTTTTTATCACGCCCCCAAATTGAGGGATATTGCGGAGGGGTGGTGCACAGCCAAGCCATTAAAAACACACAATTAGTGCAGCCGCAACAAACATTGATAATAATTGTTATATACTGGCCATCGTGTGTATATGTATATGTGTTTTAACATTGTGTGTGAGTTTCGTGTTTACCAAGTGGACCGTGGAGAATATTGGAAGCGTCGCGATTGCGAGCGAATAATTCATAAAAACGCATTCGTGGAATTTACATCGCGTTCAATTAACAAGGAAATCGTATGCAAATACAAACAATCGCAAACGCGTTAGGTAGGTACTACTTGTCGTTAAATATTAAACAACAAAACTGTTCATTATCGAGAACGATAAATTAATCATTTTATGGAAAAAAAAAACACGTAATCGTCAGAAAATGTGTTTTCGAGCACTTTGCCGTTCAAAAAGAAAGTTAATAGAAAATCAATACGAGAGAATCGGCGCGGCAGTGCGCAGGTTCATTAAGAGTTAATCCTCGTCGCGTCGCGCTTTTCCCCGACGCGTTAAAGCGCATATTAATATTCACTTGGTCGGTCCACCATGTTACTCGACAGCGACATCAGAGAGCGGGACAAAGGCGCCCCGTCCGCGATGGCAATAACTTTTTTAACGACGACAAGCCCGCGTCGTATTTTTGTTTAGCGCGGCGCTTCGGGGGTGCAGGAAAATAATCTTGCGGTGGTGGCAGTCGACAAAACCGCTTGTACCGCGGCAAATGAATGCGTTCGTATGTGCCTGTAACGCTCGAGTGCAGTCGCTGGTGTTGCTGCTGCTGCTGCTGCTGCTGCTGCTGCTGCTGTTGCTGTTGCCGTTGTCGTTGCTCCACTGTATACCTACGATAACGAGTATGGGGATGCGTCGCATCGTGTCTCTCTGTGATTCGTGTTTCTCCCCATGTTCCCAGCACTTTTGATGTGCGACGCCAATGCTCGTGACGATAATTTTCTTTTTTTTTTCTGTTTCTCTCTCTCTCTCTCTCTCTCTCTCTCTCTCTTTCTACCGTTCATCCAATCTCTCTGAAATTATACCTCTGACATTTCTTTGAAGATCCGTGTACCATTTTCCTTTTAATTGCACTCCCACGTATAATATAAAAGCGTTACAGTCGCGCTGCCGCGCATATCGAAAATTCATTTCGGTAAAATCAAATCGGTTTTTTAATAATTTCCCTCCCTCTTTTTTTAGGTTCTTCTCAATTTCGCGAGAATTGAAACAGCTCGACCGCGACCGAGCGATATCTCCCGAATTCAAGCGCGACGAAAACGAATGCATTTTAATCTGGGAACAACGGCAGGATGATTCGTATATGGCTTTGTGTGCATGTGCGTATATGTGATGTGTATGTATGAGTAATACGCGCTGCCCCTTTTCTACGTTTTTATCCTTTTCCCGGCTTACCATCACGTAATGCCTCTGTATCTCTATTTTTTCACTGGCCAGTTTCTCGCACTCCAATTTAAGGCTGTGTAAGAAGAACAAGAACAGAGCATTAATATCCACCAGCCCTCGAAATCGTCGGAGCCATTGTCCCTCCGCTCGTCGTTCTTCGTCGCGACATTAAGTTGGAAACGCGCCGTATAACACGCGCCATATATCGCGAATGAGAGAAAATAAAGGTAGAACTGTAAAAGCTTCAACGATAACGAACGGAGTAAAAATAGTTTATTTCGTCGTCATCGAGTTCAGCGCGGAGAGACGCAATAATAAAGTTACAGTTTCTCGAATACAACTAAATTTTCTTTTTTTTTTTGTTTTGTTTTTTCAAGGGGGGAAATTTAGAAGCCTCGCGTAACGGGACGCGAAGCGATTTTAATTCGGTTCGAGGTAATGATAGAATGCACACGGTAATTTCGACGCGGCGTTTAATATTCGTGAAAGGCGAATCACGCTATACGTTGCGCGGCGTAATCTCACCTATAAGGCGATAAATTAGCACGGTATTAACGATCATGCTCGCGCGAGCGGCAACTCTCGTTACGCAAACGGCAATACTCGTACGGTCAGAAAGTCGATTAATTATTTCAGATTGACGCCGTGCCAACGATTTACGGGACGATTTATCGAGAATCACGTTGCGCGCTTGAATGCGCGCGCCTACTAACACGTGGCACAGAGATAGCTCTCTCTCTCTCTGTTTCACGCGGTCGGAATGCATTTTTGCCTTTCCGTGATTAATATCTCAATTCACGAAATTTATGAATGTTGTTCTCATCGCGGTATTTCTAAACGCGAGATAAAATTTATTCGGTTAAAAAGTGCCCGATATCATCGCGTCATTATCGTAATTATTTTTCTGTTGTTGTCAGCACTATTATGCTATATTTAACTTTCGTGAAAAAAGGGGAAGGGAAGAGGAATACCGATGCTCTTTCTGCAATTCCGGAACACTGTGAATTTAACGTATCAATAAATAGAGACGTGAATTCACACTGAGAAAAAGGTTGTAGTAATGATAACAAAAAAAGAGAATTATTCACAGATTATCATTTTTGTTAAAAGCAAATATTTTTTGTTAGATAAGCAAAATTACATGAATCTTTGATTTAACGATACAATTTTATTTGGTTACTCATGTTTAGTAAATAATAATATAAAATATTAAGTCGCAATTTTCAATTTTCTTTCAATAATTACAAAAAAAATAAGCTATTATGATAAAATGAGAAATGTTTCGCGGAGCTTCAGAGATGGCGTGTCTTCTCGTAAGAGAATTTCGACGTCCTATATTCACTCCTAAAACGGAGTCGGAGTACAAGTTTCGTGTACTTCTTGCCACATTAAGGCAACATTTCTTTTTCAAGGTAATTAATAACCAATCGATCTGGATCTATATATCTTTTTCAAGCCAGAAACGCTAAACATAATTTCACTCTGTATATAAAGAATACGAGATATATACTATTCCCATGTAATTATTTTGTTCAGATAACAAAATATTCTACTTTTAACTATAAAACATCTCTGAACATCATGCAAAGCAGTTTTTATCATTAAATCATCAGTTTATTTAGTAAATTCAACAAATTAATATCCGTGATAATCAACAATTTATAAATAGTTACATATCAATAAAAAATAATCTAATAATTCACTCTACAAAACTGTAGTTATTCTATACACCAAACATTTCTCTCAGTGCAGCAATCGAAGAAACTAGTCACGCACCAGCGAGCTTTTCGCTTCCGAATCTACCAAAGAGCGCGATCTCTGAGGAAACCCTTTTTACTGCCGATCGCAGATACGTGCACGCATGCACATAGATGCGCTGTCCAAATGGGGTCTTCGCTCCTTCTCCAGACCGTGTGCATACTTCGGTGTACACAGCTTCTGGTTGGACAATCAATTATCTGCCTACGTCCGTACATCAGTTCGTGCGTTTCGCGTGCACGCCCACGCGGTATTTGCACGAGCGCCTAATGGATACGGCCCTACGGTGTCCACGGACGCGAACGTTTACTCCGTTCGACAAACTACTGACCGCTGAACGGAATTTATATCACGCTTAACAATCCGCGGGAAAATATATATATTTTTTTTTATCGAAAAAATGGGAATCCGACAACTTTCCTTTAAAAAAAAAAAAAACGCGGTTGAGATCGCGTAAAGCTTTGGGACAAATTGTATTAATATCAATTTTTACAAAGGTACTTCATTGCTACTTAATAACCAGAATAAAAAAATACACGTCGTTAATTTAAAAAAATTATGTAAATATTAATATCGCTGACAGACAATGAAGATGTAAGTTTATAGAGTTTAACTTGCGTGATTAATACAAATTGCCAGGAATTGTCGAAAACAAATGTGACAAATTGGTTGTATTGATATTGATCTTTATTTATAGTAACAAAATCCGTACATCTTCAATTGACTGCAATCGATGAGAATACGTTTGTATGAAATGAAAAAAGATACCTGTGGTATTGGGCCTGTAAAAAGTTGAATTCCTCCTTGATACGATCGCAGGATTCGCCGACCGAAAATTTGAACGGCTGTCCAGGCTGCGGTGGACCCTGCAACACAAAAACGCCATTAAATGTATCGATGCACCACAATCCCTTAACGCCATTAAAGCCCATAAGACCCTGAGATTTATTCGAGAGACTCTACGCTGTTCCACAGACTCACAAGTAACTCGAAATCGATACATAGAGTCGGATAAAAAAATTTTGCTACTTAGGCAGACGTGCTTGCACTTCACAACAAAAAAACCGCTTCATTAATTAATGATAATAAATTTTTCTTAAATTTTAATATAAATCTCTCTATTTTTCGTGTCTGTATATCTATAATACTCTTTATTTTTCTTATCATAAAAACTATTGTTGAATTTTAGTGCCTTCTAGAATCATTCCACTCACGAATATTCCACAAGTCAACGATTGGCGGTGAAATAATCTTCGAATATATGTATTTCAAACTATTCCACAACTTCAACGCAGAATCATAGTAATATAGATCGGTTTAAAGTTTAACTAGTTTAGTAATTCATGTATATGTCATTTTGATTCAGGTTTCATTGCGTTACACGTACTAAGTACAATGTAATAATAAATATAAATACAAGATAATGCGCTAAACTAATTTTGTTTTCACTTGAAGTTTTTCACTTAAAAAAAAAAATATTCGGAGCTGTTTTGTTATTATTCGAGTCAAAGTGATTACTATTGTGCTTCAAGCTTAAGGAAATCAAACTTATAATTAACTGCAAGAACAGAAACAATTACAAAAAAATGCCATATTCGGCCTTCGTGCTTAATAATATTTTATGTGAATTTATACAATTTCCAGTTCAAGCAAACTATGCGCCAATTATTTGCCGGTCTTGAAACAGAATAGAAACAATTTTAATAATTTGAACCGGTATCACATTACAAATGAGTCTTAATTAGATTTATATTCTTCAAATATATATTTTTACATTTATGCCAATTAATTAGATATTACATAATAGACTATTTTTGCGAAACGTGCTGTAGCAAATGCCGAGTTACTTTGGTGGTTGCAGTATCAGCATCCACGAGCGTAAAAGCCACATTATTGCCGGTAGTACCGGTGCTACCCGCCTCCGTTATACCTGTTGGTAATAACGTTACGAGCATGTTATCGATCGTTTTGCACGTCGTGCCCTGCAAAACGGATACGCCACTATGGCCTCGTAAAAGCCGGAATATAGTTCCCTCTCCCTTTCTCTCTTTTCCCCCGTCCAATTTTCCCGTGTCGTACGATCTAGATTCCGCAACGAACGAAGTACATATGCCGGAATCGCGATGTTTCATGTGAGGGGTCGCTAATGATTCGCTGGCGATCGCGATCGCGTAATGAAAATCGTGCCAAAACTCGTAAAATAAAGATCAACTTTCAGGCACGTTACTGCACTAATGAGTCACACGTGATACCGTACCCGGTCACTATATACAGTGGCCAAAAGTTTCCGACCAGTAACATTTATATTTTAATTTATAAAAAAAGCCTGATAAAATTGTAACCATTATCGGGGATACAAGATGTGGATAACGAAATCTTGTACTAACGTCTGATATAATGATTAAAATTTTATCTTTTTTTTTATAAATTAGAGTACAAAATGTCATTGACCGAAAACTTTTGCACTGTATCACGGTTTAGTTAGTTTTCTCTGATTTAAAAACCGGAGATTTCATTTATCTTGCTGAAGATTGCCTGCTACTTTCAAAATTGTTACTATATTGTAATGCGCTCTTTCAAAAAATGTAAAAAAAGCATCATCAAATGTTTTCCGTCAGCTAAAGAACCGAAGATTCGTTTTAAAAACCCGTTCCGTCTCTGACGGAAAACCGCAGATTTGACAACCATGCACTATATATATATATATATCAGAAACATACTACCGTATAAATATTTAACAAACGCTTCCTTCTTTATGATTTATGAACATTTAATTCTTATTTTTAACTCTTACACTGTTAAATCTAGTAGTATCAAATTTAATCTAATTTTAGTTGCCACTGCTCCTACTCAATATATCATTATTTTAAAGCAATAAAGTTGAACAGTTTAAATTGGGTTAAATTTAACGCTATATAGTGTCAATTTGACACTAAATAGTGTCAAATTTATCTATTGTTTTAGTATACAATAACAATGTATTGAGTAAGAGCAGTGGCGATTTAAATCAACAGTGCAGTAGATGACACGATTGGGTCATCTTGCGTTTTTTTTTTTCCCCGAAAAACTAGGAGCCTCAATTAGTTATAATATTTATATACAATTTTGTTAAATACACAACTTTATAAATACTTTCTAAACTAAAAAAATGTTAAAGAATATGTAAGAATTACTTAATAATTTTTGTATATTTAATTTGTGTTAAAATGACGAAAATTAATCCGGGAAAGACTCAGTGTATAGTAAAAGACTGAAAAATGTACTAAGGTTAAAAGTCATCCCTTATTGTGTTGTTAAAATCTCTTACGTTTTGTAACACGCCTTTGTATTTTACTGAAAAGTGAAAATGATATTCCAAGAGAAGGTAGATCAACGCGATGTAGATCAACGTATCTTACTACATGTGGTAGTTCTCAAAAATTTAAGCCTCGTAGCTGCTCGTAGTCACTGTAGCGTGTTTTATTAATCTTCACGGCTTCGCAAAGGGCTTCTCTACCGTTGCATTATAGCACGTATATGTTCGAATTACGTCGGAGGATTTGTGCGCCAGGCGTGCAATATATTTAAACGGCTCAAGCTTGGAATCGGCAGAGTTGTGTATCAGACAACATTGCATATCTCGCTCGCTGACTTGTTATTTGCGGATGTATATACGCTTGTACACAGAAGCTCATCTTTCGTAAGTGACTTTTAAATGCGACGTAATACGAGTAGATTTGTTGCCTACCGTATTAAGGAAGACGGAGTTAATGCAAATTGGCTAACAGCTGATCGTAACGGAATCGCTGATCCGATTTGTATGCGACAAGTCACGACGGTCAATCCAATTAATTTATCAGCTTTCGCTCTGTGGAACAGAACAGTAGGCGTCAGACGTGCTGCTTGGCATTTTCCAGTAACTCCGTTTTATAGATCGATAAAGCAAAAATGTCGGTCTATCGAAACACCAACACCACTCGTAAAACAGATTTATGTTTACAAAGCCTCGCCGTATGCATAATTATTATAAATTATGCTTACTGATAAAGTCAAAACACATTTACCTAAATAAATATGGAAATATCGAACGTATTATATTATGATATTACAAATGTCAAAAGCACAACAGTATCTTGCTGATATTTTCTTGAAATATTTATCGGTTTTAACATTCATCATCGAATGGATGGAATGACGCTAGTGATAGTCTCTCGAGTTTCGTATGAATGAGCGAGACGGAGAAGCAACGCACTGTCGAACGACACGGTTAGAGTCCGTCGAAAAGCGAAGCGCGCGAATTATGTCGTTTCGACGAATAATAATGAGAGAACGTAGCCGTCGCGTACGTCAATCAGTGTCCTTTACGTGCCGTGGCCGATTTAATTATCCGATAGCCTCCTCTCTCCCGCATCATCATTCGGCCCCTCTTTCCACGCCGCGCTTTTTATTCCGCGCGATCGAGAGCCATCGCAATAGCGTGCGCGCGTTCGCACACGGGGGCGGTATTCAAATAGCGCGTTATCGGCTCGACAACCCCGTGAAAACGATAGCCGGGGCCGGATAACGACGAACAAGAATTGGCATTAAAGCGCAACGATCGGCACGATCGCGCTTTTATTGGTTTTCGAGTCTCGCGCGACATTTAATACATCCCGGCAGATACCGGATTACCGTTTCGCAGTATATTATCGCGGACAACTCAATGAAGCGAGGAGGCCGCTCAATGGACGTTCGTTAAAGCCGACGACGGGGCGACGTCGTCGTTTACAGTCACTCTGTCTCTTCGCCCGTCAAAGAGCGAACGAGAGAGAGAGAGAGAGAGAGAGAGAGAGGAGAGGAGACGACAAGTCGACCACGCCGTGTTACGTCCTAACGTTAACAGCAACTGGACCAATCAGTTGCGTTTGCAGCCACTCAAGTACGCTTAAGTGGCGCGTATCGCTGCGTCTAATTACGTTAGCTCCATCGATCCCGCCGTCCGTCATCCACTAGATGCCTGATTATCGGCACGTATTATCGGACAGGTTAACTGCTCTCTACGATGTCCCCGCCTGTGATCAAGTCCGTAACCAAACACGAGGCACGCGCGCGCTCAAGTGCCAAGAACATTTGCTCATCTCGAGCTCGAGGTAAACGGGCATTGTGGTACACACATTAGGGTTGCGTCTAAAATGGAAATGCCACTGGAACGATCAGATATATTATCTAGATATACATATATTATCTAGATATACATTGCGATCTTGAACATTATGAATTCATTCTCGTTTTAAAGAATGCTACACAAAGAATGCTACCTGTCAACTTTTAAATAAATAGATGAAGTATTCAGATAAATCCTAAAAACATTTTATTTTTATGGAAAAATAACGAATTTTGCTGAAGTATCTAAAAATTTAACTACAAAGCTGAAAATAATTTTGGTTCATTCAAGTTAATTAGATAGGAATCTCAAACATGATGAACAATGTTACAAAAAGTTTTTTTGATATTCTAGCAACCAATTTAAGGATTCCATATACATAATTACTTTGATGTATTTTCAGATCTGTGTATCCAGCTGAATTTTTAAATATTTTAGCAAAACCGATCTTTCCGTGTATTTTTAATAACATGTATAGAGTTAAATTTACATTATTTACATCCAGCTTGTGAGATAGAAGAATATAAAAATTATGTGAACTTTAAAAACTTCGAGGCAATATATTTTTTATCATGTGTGGGATGTTATGGTTATATCTATCTACTTAAAAATTAAAGGTTAATGATTAAAGATTTAGATTTTAATTTATTTCAACTTTCTTATTAAAAGAATAAATCTACTATTAAAGATTTTACTGTAACTTGTGAAAGAAGCAATAAAATTCCTTTTGATCAATGTCTGTTTTAACTTAACACAGCTGAGAGAAATAGCTCTATCGGAGCACCCGATATACCACGCTAATCAAAGAGACGGTAGTCTCGAGAGTTGGTGGCCGTGAGCACTCGTCCGCTTTACTTAGAGGCTCTCGTGAGAAACTCGCTAAACCATGGTGGGATTACGCGAAAGGACGACGCAAACAGGGAGAACGGCCGGGAAGAGCTTCGAGAGGGTCGGCGGTTTTCGCCACACCGCAAAACCACCGACTCGTGGCGCGGATTCCAAAACCACCCGACGACCAGAACCGACCGCGTTCGCCCTATAAGCGAACCTCTCTCTACCACCTTCCGTTATTCCGTAGAGAGCCGCTGGTCGCGAAATATCATCGAAATATCGCGCGCGGTGGAGAATAGGCAAAAACATGATTTATCTTATAACGTTTAAGCGCCATAAAATCAAAATTCCTTATAGAGCCATAATATATCGCGCGCTCGAAATAACCAGGATCGATGATAATGAGCTTAAGTTACGTAATTTCTATACAATTTTCACGGGAAATTAGGCGAAAAACAATACAGAAATCGATGTTGGGTATACAACAAACTGATTGCCAAGCAAGTGAGCTTAAGCAAACCCGAGCACGATCGAATACTGAAATTATGCAACGCGATAACAATTCCCTTAATATCGCCAGACAATACGCCTCAAGATTTGCATGAAGTGTGGAGTGAGAGAGAGAGAGAGAGAGAGACGTACAAACGGTTGTATCTTATTGATCATTATGATTATTCCCCGTAGCAGACTGCGAATTCATCCCGAGACTGCGGGGCACGACCGCTATTTGCATAAGCAATGCATTTTGATTCGTAGACCCACATTGTACTCGGCACACGGGGAATGACATAAATAATGCATAGAATAATGATAGCGCGCGAGCGCGTAGTGCGTCTCGTATTGCGCGCGAAAGCGAGTCTCTCTATCGTGAAACGAAACGAAACGAGACGAGACGATTCTCGCGCGTTCACAATTCTTAGCTATGCTGAAATTGCGGTACGCCGCCGCGGCGTATGCATTTTGTTCTACTCTCGTTAACCATTACCGACGTGTTATATTCAGCTATCTCGCGGTGTGATTCGCGGGATCTTCGTGCACACGTCACGGTAGATCCTACCGTACATCGTTTCTGCGTGAAGGAGCACAAATAGACTCGGAAATAGGCGAAACAATGAAGGTTCTTTAAGATCATAAACAGAAAATACTAGAATTCGAAAGACCTCAAGAAGCAAGCATTTCTGCTGTAACATTAACGCTTCATAGGCACACTAGATCTTTTATTTATTCAGGCGAAATTTCATTCTTAAATTTCATTCTTAAATTTCTTGGCAAATTTCAATTTTCATTAAATAAAAGTTTTAATATTTGAGTTAAACTATTAGTAGTTAAATATCTGTAAGCTTTCAAAAAAATCTAGAAAAATTACTTTTCGATATTTTTATTACATTACCAAATAATTACTTAATTTAAAGTTAAAATCTTTATTTAATGAAAATTGAAATTTGTGCCAAGAAATTTAAGAGTGAAATTTTTGTGTTCTAACACAGTAAAAAAAAATTGGACTGAACAAAAAAACTCAAAGTTACCTGCGTGAAGTTGGCACCCCAACTTTTAAAAAAATTAACTTTCTATAACTCATTCGGTTGCTCATCGTTGGCACATGTATGTGCATTTCAAATTTTCGTTTGCACATTTCTAGTAAAAAAGTTCAAAAAACAATTTTGAGGGGCTAATTTCATATTAGCCATGAAAAAATTAGATTTAACTAGTCTAAATCGATTTTCTTTATACATACCAAAACAAGTCGATTGCACATTTTAGTTAAAGTTCATTAACAATTAAAGTTAGAGGATGATCTACTGAGAGTGAATAGATTCAAATCGCAGTTACTATATTTAAAAATCATCATGAGTTTGAATATAGTTACAATTTGAACCTATTTATTTGAATCGAACGTCCCCGAAACTGTAATTGTTAATAATTTTCTAAGCTAGATATGCAAACTGACTGAAGATATGCAAACGAAAAATTGATTTGTTTCGGAATATGTAAATGAAAACCTATCGATTCATGTCAGAAAAAAATTCATGCATGAAGTTTTGAGTATAATAATTGTCATTTGAATCGATCTACCTGAGTCGACTGTCCTCGAAACTTTAATTGTTAATAATTTTGTAACTAAAAATGTGCAAACAAAAAAATTGACTTATTTCAACGTTAAACATCAAATAAAATTGTAACAGTAAAAATGTACACAATAGTATCAGTATTTCTCAGGAGATTAACGTGTGATTTAAACTTATCCTCAATTAAATTGATGATAATGTAAAAATTGTTTTTCTAGTAATGTAATTAATCACCGAACTAATTTTGTAGTGGTAAATTTAAACTTTAAACTTTTTATTCGCTACAAAACCATCAGTTTAATGTTTAACAATTAATGGATAGATTAAAATAGATAAAAAAAATTTTTATATTACCATCAAGTTAAGCCTAATCACAAGTTTATCAGCAAATAAAAAATCAGGTCTTATACAGTTAACGTGTAATCATATCTCATATAACTTGCCAAGCCATTTACTTAAATTTACCTCGCGAGAAGTAACGTGCATGTAGAGCGGCTAATAAAACCATCGCGTCAAAATGCTATTTCACGGGAAAAGGTAGCAACGGTGTCGGCGCCTATCTGCCGGCAATGCATCTACAATGCGTTCTTTTATGTACGTCAATCCGCCCATAGCTATGTATGTCCATAGCACAAACCCACGATGATGCGAAGCGAGCTGAAAACACCTGACGCGTGTACGCACGATTCGCCTGATCCCGACACTGCACTGGCAGGCCAGGTCATGCATTCGAGCAGATTGCTCGATAAGAGGCGACCGCGCGGCAGTTTAACCCGTTGAGCAATTAAGGTGATACAATCGGCGCTCTCGTGAAATAACGTCACACTGACACATCGCTGATACATGAATAAATGTACCTACCCTCCGTCTTTCTTCTCGTATCTGTATGTAGTCCTCTCTCTCTCTCTCTCTCTCTCTCTCTCTCAAGCGTATTTACACGAATGCTTTGCATGACATCTCGCATGCATGCACACGACGCAGTAACCACGATCACGACGACGATGACGACGACAACCAGCTGTGCACGCTAGAGATCGCTGCGCAGAAGACTTAACTTAATAACATGCGGACGCTGACGTTTATAGACTCCGTTTTGCCATTGGCGAATGTAAAGTGACCGTTCTCTCTCTCTCTCTCTCTCTCTCAAAGTTTGATATTCCCTTAGACTACTATTATGCAAGAAATCGTATTATACGTATTTCCACAACAGAATAGAATGAAGTATACGAATGTAACGAGTCATGAAATTACTGTATCCGTGATAATAAATTTGTCAGTGCAAGGAATAAAGAGAATACGCAAAGAAATCTCAACACCGCGATACGCTCTTCGGATCTTTAACTATAATGATTTAATGGGCGTGTACACAAGTCAAAAGGTTAAGAACCGCTGTTGTATAACGTGTACTTGGCGGATACTGCGCGCCATAAAAAGAAATATTAGACGTGACAGGTTCGAGGTGAAACACTAGATAACAGACGGACGAGAGAACGAGGAACGTTGGGAAAAAAAGAGCACACGAAAAACGACAGGAATAAAGATTAAGCGGACAGAAGCCGCAGACAAACAAAGGGTCGAGAGTTATGATTCGGCCGTTCTGAGTAGACCAGGTAATTACTGGTTGAGAGAGAGAGAGAGAGAGAGAGAGAAAGAGATTCATGTCTTTTCTTTCTCCGCGCTTCCTATCCTCGACTATGGAGCTCAATCTCGTTGAAAGAGGAAATGAGATAGCGAGAGGAGAAAGAGGAAGGGAATGAAAAGAAAAACTACGACAATGAATAAAAGCGCGACGAGAAAACTCCGTCGAACTCTGCGCGAATGAGCCCCGCGCGTGGTACTTTAACGACACAAAGGGAGCTCAAATATCGGCCAACTGTCGTGGCCCACTACCGTCGCGTCGTTTCTCCCAACTCCCTGGAACACCATTCACTCTCCTCGTTCACTCCTATCTCTTCGTCTCTCTTTCACCGTCTGGTACGCTTCGTTGCCGGTGGAAGCGAGAACAGGGGGTATCAACAAAAGCGACGGCGTTACAAAAGCTTCGGCGATAATAGGAAGCACGGCGGGAGCTACCCTGGCAGTTCGGTCACCTAATCTGTTACAGTCATAAACCCCGTTCTCACCCTCTCGTCTCTATCCCCTGCCTTCACGGTGACGCCCTTTTACGAGCTCTTCCCGGCAGAGCAACTCACCCTTACGTAAAACGCTCATCAGTCTCTCTCCCTCCCTCCCTTCCTCCCTTCCTCCCTCCCTCTCTCTCTCTCTCTCTCTCTCTCTCTCTCATTCTCTCCAATTCTTTTACAAAGTGATTTTATCAGCACCTATAGAACATTCGTTCAACACCGAGACAGTTCAACGAGACAGTTATTTCATAAAACGTGTGCAAAATGTGAAGACAATGAAAGTAATGCCACAAGTTTAATATTTCTGCATTTTCTCTGGAAACTTTTAATAACGACTTAACGATCGTCGAATGATGTGCTTTTCTTTTTCTCGATAGCATCGAGCCTTTTGCGGCATCAACGGTCCTTGAGGGCGTCGCGCGATCACTCAATGGGGAATCTGTAACACGAGGGTCGTTCCCCTTGGGATTAAGGGGAGAGATCGAGGGAATATGTTATAATTACCGCCAAACTGAACGCTGGAGCAGGAATCAGGCAGGAAAAAGAGGGGCTGATCCATACCTGCCTATCGACCTACCTCTCTCGCTTCCGACACTCGTGACAATGCCTGTCCCTTTCGATCTCCCGGGACCGATACTGCCGCTCTTTTCTCCCCTCCCTTCTCTCCCTTCATCTTTTTTACGACGCGCATCACGACGCAGCCAGTAACGTCAAAATGAAATTTCTGAGGACGAGGACAGCCGCCACTCTCTTACCACTCCCTTTCACAGATAATCTCGTTACCCACGCCGACAATCGGGAAAGTGGAAGGCTAAGGGTAAAGGACGAATAGCACCCCTTGTTGTTGTCTGCCTCCCCCTCGTGCGACGACGAGGGAGTGTGCATCGAGGCAATGAAATCCGAGCACGCAGCCACATCACTCGAGAGCATCTAAATTGCGATTCTAATCGGCGCCGCTCTCGTCAGCGTCCCCGACCATCCGTTTTGCGGATCATAAATGCGCGATCACGCTGAGTCATAACGTCATAACCAGCGCCGCCGCGCCGGGCAAATTGAAAATGACAATCGGTGATTCTTGATAAAAACGAGGAGATAAAACGTTTCGAAAAGAATGTACAGATTGCAGGGAAAAATCTATACTATTAATTATCAGAGAAACAATAGCAACCAAATCTCTTAAATTAAATAACATTTCAACTTCCACATGTGTCAAAATATAATCGATTTATTTCTGTAGTTAACTTCAAAGTAAACAATGTCCATATTAACGTATGTATCCACTTAGTAAATAATAAACTAAATTTGAGTCAAATTTAATAGAACATTTTCTTGAATTAAATTGTTAATTCCATTGTTTTAATTAAATTAACATTATATATTGAACATTGTACACGAACAATGGCGACCTATAAAAATGATTTAAAAAATTCTCGAATTGAGTATAATTTGATATTATACTCAATGCGAGAATTTTGCAATGACTGCAGTATATGAATAAATAAAGAAAGAGTTTTAAATAATAAGAGATATTTATCTACATTTTATAGCAGTTGAAAAAATGAGTACTATGATACCATACGTTATCCGATCGTAAAAAGTAAATGTTTTATTCGCACGGGAACGGACCGCTCATGAGCCAACTGCGTTCGATTCCATGCTCCAAACGTCCGTTTCGTATTAGTTGTTTTTCTATGCCAACAGAGTTTGAGAGAAGAGAGAGGAGAGAGAGAGAGAGAGAGAGAGAGAGAGAGAGAGTACTGTCGCGGGACTCGTTTCTTCGCTCCGACGATCGGATACAAGTCGAAAAACGAAACGAAACGAACGCGAAGCGGCGGAGTGAGGTGGAGAAAAGAATGTCTCCCTCGTGTCTCCGAGTTGTCGAGCTGTTATCGAAGCTATCTCTCGACAGTCGACCGGGCGTTTTTAAGAGCATAGAGCCAGCCTTTATCTGGCGAACAAGCTACAACTAATGTAGATCCCAACTAAGACCCTGATTTTATCCTTCCATTTTATCTGCGCGATACCTGAAATAGAATTCTACACGAAGCATTATGGAATTACTTCCTCACTATTTCTTAGCATCTCAAAAAAAAAAACTGTTACTCATCTTTTAGCCGCGGAATTATCACTTTTTTTATAAACCATTTTTATACAAGCGTCTACTATTTCCGTCTTAAAAAACGCGCCAGAGAAATGCTGGCGTTTTTAGGACATTATACCGGTTGTATTATCTCAATTATGTAAAATACGAGAAGTCGTAATGTATCCATAAGAGGTTTTAAGCAGAGAAAGTAAGAAGTGCGGGAGTACGATGAGGGGGAAAAAAAAAAGAAAAAAGACGAAAAGATGGTAGTCGAAGACGAGCTCGAGACGGTAGTATACGGTAGCCGGCGTGTATATCATTAACCTCATCCTCGTTTTTCGTCTTCCCCCTCGCGCGCAGCCACCACAACCGCCCACCCCACCTCCGTGACAAGCATGTCTCAACGGTCTGATGAAACAGGAATGCATCGTCTCGTTCTCTCGTTTGTGTCACGTTGCTCACTCCGCCTCCCTCCCTCTCGCTCTCTCTCTCTCCCTCCCCTCCCCCATTCGCGCATATAATACGTATATTCTTTCCCATTCCCTTCGATACGTCTTCTTTCTTCATCCACGCCGCGCGATACTCGTCCCAACCCGCACCGTCTCTCTCTTCCAGATGACTCCGACCTAGCGCAGCACAAACGAGTAATTAACTATCTCCGTGTGGGACACGTGTTCCCATCGTGTTCCCTCTCCTCCTTTCATTCGCTTCTCCCTCTACCTCCTCCTTCTCCCGACTATTTCTCCCGCTGCCTTCCACCTCGCCCTCCATCGACTCTCTCCGTGTTTGCACACACTCTCTTATGTTAATTCAGCTTAACGCCCAGAAGTCCTCGAGGGGTCGAAGCAAGCGCCTTGCTTGCGCCGAAAAATTACGGGCGATCACGAAGAGGGAGCCCACGACGATCAGGGTGGTCACGGACGATCTCGTGGAAAATAATAGGGATGTTCGTCCACTCATGTGTTACGTGACAGGGGAGAAGATACGTAAGGGTCGTTTGATCGTCAGGGTATAATAGGGTTCTCATACCGTTATTCATTATATACTCGACGCGATTTACGTCTCTTCATACGAGCTTCACGTTAACGTCCCTGAAAATGGTACCACTAATTCCCCGCGCCATTCTCATGAAATCAACCGACAAAGTTTATTTCAATTATGAACTCTCGCAGGGATTGCGGACAATGTACTCGAAAAGTCCTCGACATTTGATTCGTAAAAAGTCCTTTTCCGATCGTTTTGTAATTTTTCAGGCTTGTTTAGATTTGCAACAGAGGCAAATTCTCGCTATTTGCCATTCGACACGATTCGCATTTCGGGAAAGCATCACGTCGAGAGAGAGAGAGAGAGAGAGAGAGAGAGAGAGAGAGCGAGCGCGCGTTTGCTAATAAACTCAATTATTCCGACGTAATCCGTAGCGAACGTCTAATGACCAGGTAGTAATGCCGGCCTCAAATTTATCCATGGCATTCATCTTCCCATTAGCGGTGAATAATTCCGTTGGCGTTTACGTGCCGATTTCCCATTCGTCCGGGTTGTAAGATGATTGGCCGCAGGAAGAAACGATGGTGTCGTCGCTCGGTCACGACCTCTTCCGTTCTCTCTTATGCACGCTCTCGTATTCCCATCCGTTGAGAAATCGAATCGAGGGGTCATAAGACGTCGATAATAATGGATAACTATAACAGCTAGTGACACGAGTCAACCGGTCGCGCACTTCCTTAGAAACTTAACTGCACGTTCTTAGAAAATTATGTGAGACTCAACTTTTTCCTTGATACAAATATTTAATTTTTATAAATTAAAGCAAAAATTCAGAGAAATAAAACAAATTCAGAGAAATAAGATAAACTATTAATTCTTTAATAAATTCAAGCAGATTTAGCTTCGATGATTTTAAATTCAGATTCAATTCTAAAATTACGTAATGCTAAGGATTGAAAAATCGCAATAAATAATGATTATTCTTGACGATATCGTTGAGAAAAAATAAAAATTAACCATGAAATAAATAAAGTACAGGAAACAGGCTTAATAATGATAATAAGACTTCATATTTAACATATTTTCTATGCGAGGATAAACACAAGATATTGTTGATAATAAGTATACGATTCTCCTTGAATCATTGTTCATTATTCACATTGAATGAAATTAATACACATTAATGCTCTTTTTGGTGAATACCATTAATCTTTTAATCTCAGTAATTTATCCAGAGGAAAATCTAAACTTTTTATTACGTAAAAATCAGAACAAAAGAAAAAGGGACAATGGCAGAAGACACGTGATTACGTAACAAGAATCTCAGACACGAGGCACTCTTTGATGTACTATGCAACATTGGAAACAGCGGGAAGCGAGAACAGAGAAAAGAAGAAAGCAAATAGGGAGACAACATGACAAACCGCCAGGTCTAATGCCAATTAGTGCCAGTCTCCTGTACGAATAGGCCCACAGGGACCTCTCGAAGCTACCTCCGAAGTTCTTTCTTTTTTCTCTTTTTCTGTTTGGATTCAGGTATATCGAATGTGCAAGCCGTATGCGTACCTGGTCAAAAATTACAACTGATATCCTTTCAAATACAAGTATGAAATGAGCTCTTCCTTAAAATAATTCTTTTTACAGAAAGATCATTTTTAAATAGAAAAACTTATCGAATTAGAGCGATGAAATTGTATCTCACAGCGAAAAACTCACAGCTTGTGCTCAGGTCAGAATGAAACGCGATGATCCGGGTCCATTCAGAAGTTTAAGGGTACGGAAAGATAGCCACAGGAGAATTGGAAATAATCAGAGGAATCTATAGGTAAAACTCTCTCTCTCTCTCTCTCTCTCTCATCCACCCTCTTTCGAACTCCTAGCGGACCAATTTACGACATCACGAGGGTTTCGGAGAAGCTCTCGTGTAAGATTATTGTAATACCACGGAGATTATTTCGGCAGGTAGAGGGAAGGAATGTTTGCAAAGCCAATGTACCTGCCATCTGTTCACCTTTCGTTCACGCGAAACACTTGTGGCGGAATTTTGTCGCGTCAGACTTTTCTAGCGCACACATTAATCGACTAATTATACAGCCCAACGTGATATTTAATCATCATAACATGTACTTTTTATATCTTTTTCCTCTGTCATTATCGCTTAATCGCGCATAAGCGGCAGCGATTATTATTTATTACGTCGTAAAATATATCGTTGAGCAAAGAAACGGAACAACACGAAACAAAAAGGCACGGGATGGATTGCTCATCATATATCGAGTATGTTGATCATAACGGGGGGGAGAGAAGAGAGGGAGAAGGGTATCTCACTCGACCCGTCATCGATTGCGTGTATCACGCAAAACCGCTTCCTACGCCGGTCGCCGCGCATTAACGTGTAATTGTATCTAAAAGTAAATACAGACGTCTCGTGATAAAATCGGTAAACGCCTCGCGCGTTACGCGTTAGCGTCGGTAGATGCGCGTCCCGTTGGGCGATAAAACGCGCTACGGAAAGGAGAAAGCGTAAGTAAGGAAAGTGGAAATTAAAACCGTCGCTGCTCACCACACACGACTCGCGCGCGTACACAAACACACACGCGTATAACGCACATATATGAAGACGGAACGCGGCGCGCATACATACGATATCTCGCCGCGGAGTTCCTCCATCCATTCGGTGGCACAGCACCGTGTAATTACGTCGGACGAGAGCACGAGATCGCGATCCGGCTCGGCCAGGAAACGTATAATGGGAGTATAATGCGTGAAATTTACTGGCCGCATCGGCATAATGGACGACGTGACGCTCAAGATATCACCGTGATTCCATATTTCCGAGCGATGCGCGCGCGGCGCGGCGTGGCGCGGCGAAGCGTAACGCCGCGATTCACCGCGCGTACGCGTCGGTTTAGATCTCGGATTTTAATACGAGCAATTACCAGGACGGGACGGGACAAGCCAGATCGAATCAGTCCAGAACCTGAGGCCCCGTCCTCCGCCCTCTGCCCACAGCTCCGCTTCGAATATCCGCATCGCGTCGCGCATTTATCGCAGGCGGCCTCGACCTGTAATTTCGCCGAGTCGGATTTCAACGTTGCGTGTATTACTATCACCCGGATATCGATGAATCGCGTGAATGCGAATTTAAATTTAATTAACCTCTGTCGTGGTAAGTATCTGTGTTTATCGAAAAAAATTTAAATTTTCAACATTTACTAGATGACTTTTAAAATTGCGTGATTGACAATCGAGTATCCGGCCAAAAATCGATCTATCGATTAATGCCCGATTTTTCATTCGCTAACTTTATTATTATAGGCTCAACCTATAATAATAATTCTTAAATAAAAATTCTTTTATCTATGATTATCACTATAGTGATAATTTTGTAGTAACGTTTTAAAGTTACCACTACAAAACTATTAGTTTAGTGATTAGCCTAGGTAGAAAAACATAATTTTCCCATTATCATCAAGTGAAATGAGGTTAAGTCTAAACTACAAGTTAATCGCAAGTTAGATAATTAAAAAAAACTGCCTAATACTTTTCGACCTAATTTGAGTAGTTGGAAGATTAGTATGAAATTAGATGCCTAAAATTGGTTTTTTAATAACGTTTTGACGAGAATTCGAAATGTGCATACGATGAGCAATAAATTGAGCTAATAAAAGTTAATTTTTTTTTTAACTTCGTACGAGTGTGAAACACAAGTATACCCAAATGCTATATCGTTACAGAAAAAATTTCTTTGATTTGAATATAATTTCT
>Ga0157364_1000124_pt1 | contig 35789 bp, 33 predicted proteins | sample AttsexASBM2_FD_111476 | JGI IMG/M metagenome (GOLD analysis project Ga0157364, IMG submission 111476) | Fungus gardens microbial communities from leaf cutter ant in Ribeirão Preto, State of São Paulo, Brazil - Atta sexdens ASBM2 | ecosystem: Host-associated > Fungi > Mycelium > Unclassified ...
CACATACATTGCGACTGTTTTCTTGTTAGGACCAATAATAACTTGATCCCTATTATTGATTGCAATGAAAAATGGTTCATGTGGAGGCCCCTCTTGGAACATCTTGATAGTCATTCCGTTTCTTGATGTTTTCATATTGTTTTTATTGTCCACCAAAGCTGTTGCTATTTCTTTCCAGAAGTCAGAGTTTTGTTCTCCTCTAGATTGAAGCGATTTATAGTGGGGAGGTGGTCGGAATATTCTTGTTTGGGTAGGAGATTTGACAAATTTCATGTGTCTGACAAGGTTTTCAATTGTCTGTTATGAAGCTTGTCATTGAAAATGACAATGTCGTTGATGAAACCTCATAAGAGCAGACCAATATAACTTCTTCATTTTCCACTGTTCCCTTTTCTTCTCTCTTTTCTTCTTCCATGTACAATTCTTGAATCTCCTTGATATTACTGTCCACGTAGGAATTGTCTTTTTCTTTGTAGTGATCCAGTTCATCAGCTAGTATTCTCTACACTTGAAATGCCCACTTGTCCATATCACTTTGGACCAGATACTAAAGGTTCTCCAATATTTGAGTAATATTTGTGGTGTTCATGACTTGATTGTTGATGCTTGTCATCAAAACCGTTTCTTCTATCTCTATTAATATGATATTTGTCTCTTCTGCCAACCTTTTGATATCCTTTGCCATTCTCTGTACATTGATCATTGTCTCTAACTCTTTCAATGTCTTATAGTATAATCTTAACCAGTCTTCTCTTTCTCTCTTCATAATTTGTGCTTGATCCATGTTGTTCAGTTTTTGTGAAATATATGGATTAGGGGAAATGGATGCCGTGGTGTAGTTGTTATTGACTGCAATTTGAGAGGCCATTTTGTAGGATTTAAGTGCTTTTTGAAGTTGAGTGATTTCTTGGGCTGATTGAACTGGGATTTTACCCTCCCTCTTTATAAATTTTGACTCGAATACCTTGTCCAATAGTCTTTTATCACCTGTCTTGCATGTAGCAACCCTGATTCCGCTATCCATTGATCATGTTCATCTCCATAACCTTTCCAATGAATCAAGTATTGAGTTCTCTGTCCTTGTGTTCTGTGTTTCCATACTTCTTCCATATTCTTCTTCTTCATTAATAATTGTAGGTGGGGGTGCTGGATCCTTGTTCTGTCCTTGGAGCTTTGGCTCCACACATCATATCAGAAGGTCCTCATTGAAAATGTTGTGAATTATCCATTCTTCCGGAAGTTCTAGTTGAAACACCCCAGAACCAATATCCTTTGCAATTCTAAAAGGTCCTTATCTTTTGTTATCCAACTTCTTTGAGGGTTGATTTGACTGGATATTTTGGTTTTCCAGCCACACATGGTCACCAGCCTTCAGTCTTTATGGATTTCATCTCTTTTTGTCAAACTGTCGTTTCATACTTTTCTAAGACTCTTCCATTGCATATGTAGCATGTTCCCAACTCTTCTGCAGGTGTTTCATGAATTCTTCTACCCATAGTATCCCCATTTGAACCATAAGGTCTCCTTTCCAAGAGTATCTTCCAAAATTCAATTTAAATGGTGTCTTTCCAGTTGCCGCATATTTCTTATCATTGTATGAAAATTCTGCTGTGGCCAACCAGTCCGTCCAATCATCTTGTTGGTAGTTTATGTAATATCACAAGAATGTTTCTATTTCTTGGTTTATCCTTTTTGTCTGCCCATCTGTTTGAAGATGGTATGCCGTAGACAATTTCCTTTTGGTTCCCAATACTTTAGTGAATTCTTCCATGAATTTTGATGTGAATTGTGGTTCTCAATTGCTAAGAATCGTCCTTAGTACTCCATATAGTTTCCATATCTCACTCCTGTAGATTTTTGCAATTTCTTCTGATGAAATGTTTGTCATTGTTGCTTTTAGTCTAATCATTTTTGTAAATCGATCCACAAAATGGTCCTATCATGTTGATGCTAATTTCTTGCCATGGACCCTTCAGAATCTCTAATAGATGTAGTTCATCTGCTCTTCATTAGTGTTGGACTTTATTTTGTTGATATTTAAAACATCCTTGCACGTATTTCTTGATATCTTCTTTGAGTCCTGGCCACCAGTAAGTCCTCTTGAGCAATTCTAGCATTCTGTGTTGTCCTGGATGTCCAATATCTGCTAGATCGTGATGTTCCTTCAGAATTTCTTCTCTAAGTTTCTTGTTATTTGGCACATAGATCCTCTCTTCCATGTATGCTATTCCATCTTCTTCCCATGCTAATCTGTCTTTCTTTTCTAATACTTGGATAATTTCCTTCTCTCTTATGTTATTTCTCTGAATTTTCTTGACTATATCACTTTCTTCTGTCATCATTTTTCTTCCCAACATTGTAATCTTGACTGTGGTCTTTCTTGTTCACATCTCATTCTTTAGCAATTGTACATCCTTATTGTCTTCTTTTATATTGACTTGTTCCTTTCTTGAGAGAATGTCTACCTTCGTATTTGTCTTTCCTGGAATATGTCATAATACAAAGTCATAATCTTGCAACTTCAAGTACTATCTTGCCTGTTGTCCATTTAGCTTATGAGGTTCTTGGAAGTATTTCAAGTTTTCATGGTCCATCCAGATCTCAAATGTCTCCACTGCATTTAGCAGATATTGTCTCCATTTGGCCAAAGCTTCTACTATTGCTAGTAGTTCCTTGTCGTAAATTTCGTAGTTTTGTTCTGCTAGTTGCATTGTCCTTGATAAAAATGCTATGGGTTTCCACTTCCCTTCTTGCTCTTGGGAAAGTACTCCTCTAATGGCATGTCCTGAAGCATCCGTTTCTACCCTGAATTTTCCTTCTCTTCTGGGTAATGCCAATACCAGTTGACTTGTGATCTTCTCCTTAAGTTCTTTAAATGCTCTTTGATGTTCTTCTTCCCATTTCCACTCTTTCTTGCCTTTTAGTTTGTTCAATGGCTTGGCAGTGTGGCTGAAGTTTTGTATAAAGCGTCAATAGAAATTTACAAACCCTAGGAAGCTTTTCATGTCTTTTACTTTTGTCGGTGTCTTCCATTCTTTTACTGCCTTGATCTTTTCTTATTCCATTTGAATTTGTCCTTTGCCAACCACCACCCCTAAGATAGGGATTTCCTCCATGTTGAAGTTGCATTTTGATCTTTTGAAACACAGGTTGTGCTTCTCTGCTATCTTCAAAAATCAAACTGTTCTTTCTTCTAGTTCTTTTATGGTCTTGCCTGGGATCACAAAATTGTTCATATATTTCACTAATACTCCTTCGTGGAGCAGTTCTCAGAATATACTGTTCATCATTTGTTGAAACGTTCCCGGCAAGTTGCATAGCCCAAAATACATAACTTGTGGTTCAAATAGCTCTTTATTGGTTAAGAATGCAGCTTTCCATTCATCTCCTTCTTTGATTCAGATGTTGTTGTATTCCCAAATTAAATCCAATTTGTTGAAGTATTTCGCTTCCTTGAGCTTGTTGATTACTTCTCCAATTAATAGCAGTAATGTTTTGTCCTTTATTGTAACCTGGTTGAGTTTCCTGTAATCTTGTACCAATCATAGTGATCTGTCCTTCTTTGGAATGTAAAAGCATGGTGCTGCATATCTTGATTTTGATTTCACTATAAAACCTGCCTTCAATTGTTCGTCCAACCATTGATTTAGTGCTTCCTCTTCCTTGAGTGTCATCGTGTATGCCTTAGCATTTAATTCTTTTGGTGCTTCATCTGTGAGGTTTATCTCATGCTCCCATTCTCATCTTTTCAGTAGTTTCTCAAATTTCTTCTTGTTAAACAAATGTGTGAATGGCCGAATATATTCTGGTAAATCCTCTGGATTAGTCTTGTCAGGTTCTTTGCCAATTTCACCATTATCCTGTTCCATTTTATCCATTGCCATTTGCCTCCTGGTGTTAAACCAAATGTCTTCATGTTTCATTGTGCAGTGTCCTGGACATCTGGTAAACTGTATTGTGCTGTTCCTCCAATTAACTTGAGGATTGTGTTTGACTAGCCAGTCATAGCCCATAAACATATCTGTTCCATCTAGATCTGTAACCGCTGCTTCCAATTGTTCTGTATGTCCATCAATTTCAATTTCTAGAGGTGCCACCTTGGTCACCTCTCCATTCTTTGTGCTGTCTGCATTAAAAACCTTGAATGAGAAGTTGATAGGTTTTGTTGGAATCTTCTTGTCCTTGACTAATTGTTCATCGATTCCTGTATATATGCATCCTGAATCTACTAGTGTCTTGACTTCTAGCTTCTTTCTGTTCTTTGTCTTGATATTTGCTTACATGTTTAATTTCTGTTTTCCATTGCTGCTTTGGTAATTTGGAATAATATATTTATTTTGGAAATTTACATGGGAGATCTCTTGTACTGTGCCTACTTGAGATCATTGCCAAAACCCTCCTCCTTTTTGTCATCTTTGTCATCTGAGTCCTCTTTGACTTTTCTGTTCTTCATTGTTTGCTTTCCCTTGCAGTTCTTTGCAATGTATCTTCCTTTATCACATTTGAAACATTTCCTCGTTTCTCATTCTTTCTTTTTTTCTCAGCAATCCTTCACTATGTGCCCATATTTGTTGCAGTTGAAACACTTCAGTTTCCTGTCTTTGAAATTGTCATTGGACCTTCCAATATCCATTGTCTGTTCTCTACCACCATATGTGGTTCCTGTGCTTGTCTTGTAATCGTGGCACCCCTCCGTTGATTTGTATCCTTGTTCTACTGATGTTATTGCCACCTTCCACTCTTTAAGAGTCTCTGGCATTGCTATCGGTGGGTATCCCAGTATCATCTTGATAATATCCTGTCATGCATTCTTCTTCAATAAAAAGATGGCATACAGCTCATCTGTATCAGCCTTCATGGCTAGCACTTTGAACTCTATGATAAAGTCTGCTATGTTTTGTTTCTCTTGTTTGAATGTCTTGATTTTCCATTTGGCATCTGCTGCCTTAGACTTGTCGCTGAATTTTGTCTTAATCTCTTTTACAAAATCATCCCAGTCTTGGGTATTATTATCTTCATCTAGCTCATTGAGCTTCTTCTGTGCATATATTCCCACTACACCTCCTCTGATGCAAGCTAGGATTGCTGTGATCCTATTGTCTGTTCCATTGACTCTGTTACTCTTGAGGAATAACCTAATCTCTCTCCACCAGTCTTCAAATTTCGTTCAGTCGCCATCAAACCACCCTGGGTCCAGGACCATGCTTCTTGGCATTCTTGCCAACTTGTTTACTACTGGTGTTGTTGCTAGTACTGTTAACATCTCTGTGTCTGTTTGTTCATTGTCTGTTAAGGCTTCTTTGTTGATCTGTAAAGATCCTAGTCATTCTGATAATACCTCTATATTGTTTGTGTTTCTTGAACTCGTCTTGGTTCCTTGTAGTTTACACTACATGTGTTTTGTTTCCTGACAGGTAACTCTGTCTAGTATTGTTTGTATACACCTCTCTTGCAAGGTAAGCTTGTCAACACTTTACCAAATGTAATGACCTTAAGCTTGAGCTCAGGTTACAACCAAGGCAAAGACTTGAGGAAGAGTAAGGGATGTGTATAAGTGGTAAAGCGTAAGGATACAGAATAGTATCTACACTATATATACTAGAAGTACACGATGAAACAACATGTAGTCTATGAAGCAAAGGAGTCATGAGAAAACAAGGAGGAAGAAATGAGGTTGTGGCACCTACTACATGAGGTGCTGACTGAGACTACTCCGGCACAGCTGATCATGTCATCATACTCTCAACCCAGCTCTATGCTGTATCCTCAAGGTACTGATCGTAACAAGTGTTCTATCCCCAAACAAATGGTCAGACAGAGAGAATGAATCACGAATTAGAATAGTATCTGAGATTCTTTATAGATCATGAACAAAAGAATTGGCAAGAATGGTTGGTATCAGCTTGCAATAAACAACAAAGTACACTCAGCAACCAAAATATCACCATTTATAGCAAACTATAGAAAAGAGTTGAGAATGGGAGTAGATATCAGAAGGAAGAGAAAGATAGAAAAAGCAATGGAGTTTGTAGAAAGGATGAAAAAGATACAAGAGAAAGTAGGAGCATTATTGAAGAAAGCATAGAAAAAAATAAAGCAGCAAGCAGATAAGAGAAGAAATAAAGCAGAAGTATGAAAAGTAGAGGACAAAGTAATGTTAAGTATGAAAGATTTGATGTTTAAGGAGAGACTAGTAAAGAAATTAGTGGACTGATATATTAGTCCATATACTATTAATGAAGTAGTTTCTACTAATGCAGTCAAACTACAATTGCCAACTTTGATGAAAATTCACCTAGTTATAAATGTCAGTTGAGTAGTGTGATATAAGAAATAAGTAGGAGAATAGAGGGCAGAGGAGGTGAAACTAGTAGAAGTAAAGAGAGTCAAAGAGTGGAAGGTAGAAAAAATATTAAATAAAAGAAAAGTAAGGGGGATAGTAAAGTACTGAGTATAATGGAAGGGATTTATAGCAGAACATGATAGTTGGAAAAGAGAGGAAGATCTGGAAAATGTAAAAGAAATAGTAGTAGAGTTTGAAAAAAGGGTAAATGCAGAAGTTAGAAAGCAAGAGAAGCTGAATATGGTAGAGAAAAGAGTTACTAGAGAAATATATAGCAAAGATATTGTATAGGTGAAATAATAAAAAGTTTGAGAATGAATATTTGAAAAATTTAAAGAGGAACTGGCAGAAATGAAAGTCAGTTTCTCTGGAGGAGAAACCTTGAAGAGAAATAATGTTGGAATCACAAATAGTGAACTTAAGTTTATTTTATTTTTATTTTTATTTATTTTCTATTTGGAGAAACTAGGGTTAGGGTTTAGTATGATGTTATATGTCACTGTCACAAACTATCACATGACACAATAGAAGATAGTAGAAAGAAGACAGTAGAAAGTTCTGGAAGAAATAATATTATATAATATATAAATATATATTGATCTTAAGATAGACATATGATCATTTAGGGTAGGCTAATCATAGTAGTAGCACAGACCATCAGTCTGGGTATATAATATAAACAATCCTGTATAGAGTTCTCTATTAAGTTTTCTTGTATTGACTCTAATATAAGGTCCTTTTCTATGACTCACTCTAAATTGTAACACTTTCTGGTATAATGAATGCTACCTTCCACTCATCCCCCTCATTTATCTATATATTATTATATTCCTATCATAAATCTAACTTAGTAAATACTTTTTAATACCTATATTTTTTACAATATCTGAAATAAGAGATAAAGAGTAATTATTCTTGATATTCTATTTATTTAAATATTGATAGTTCTGTACTATACACTTTTTACTATCCTTATTTTCTACAAAAAAAACTAGTGCCATTTAAGGTAACTTCAAAAGTCTGATATACCCTTTCTTTAATTATTCTTTAATGAACTTATACACCTCTCCTCTCTCTTCCTTTGACAATGGGTACACCTTTCTCTTCCTTATTCCTAAAATCACACTCCACTTTTGTCCTCCAATCATATTGATCTCTGTCCTCTCTCTATGCCCTTAGCAATAAATATTCACCTCCACCATATATTTAATAGACCTTTTCTTATTGAAAAAACTGTTTATGTTTCTTATATATATAAGTCTTTCTATATTTTTCAGTTTGAACTACTACCTCCTAGTGAACTCTGAACTCATAACTAACACTGTCACACTACTATCCAATAATGCCTCTACTGTCACTCCCTTCTGTATATCAAATTTTTCTAAGCCAATTTTCACAGTAACTTCTCTCAACATGCCTCCATTATCCAAATTGTAGCAGTATTTATTATCCATTACTTTAGAGAGCATTGCAAACCTATTATAGTTACTAAAGCCTAGTTAAAAACTACTAGACTCTCCTTCCTATTTAAATTAGCTATATTTTTCAAATTGTCTTCATACTCTAGTCTCCTTTTTTGTCTTATAATTCTCCTATTTCTATAGTTTCTTGTCAAATGCCCAAAATCATAACAGTTCCTACCACAGTTCACCTCCATTATATATAGATTATATCTTGACATGAACTCTGTCTGCTATTGTTGCAGATATATAATGATTACACTTGTACTCTCAACTTCTTCTATTGGAGCAGACACTGCTAGCATCTGCTATTGTTGAGTCTCCTACCTTCTTGACCAAACTTGAGGCTAAGGTAATTGTTATCTTTGTACCTCACCAACATTTGCTAGTATGTTCATTCTTAGAACCTGAACTCATGCTTCTCTTTATTCTCTCAGTCTTTTCTTTTCTCTCTTGCTCTTTCTTTAATACCTATCCAAATTTGTTGCTTGTTCATACTACTACTTAATATTTTTTGAAGGTCATTCTGCCTTCATCAGCTTTCTTCAAATTACTCCATTCATTCCTCACTTAAATTCTTCAACTAATAGTCTTCTCTTATATCCACTTTCTCTTGCTGCTCTTCTGAACTTCTGTACAAACTCCTCCATTATCCTACTCCTCTGTTCTATCTCTTTCAACTTAGCCACCTTCATCATTTCATAATCTCCTCCACTAAATTCTTGTTTCAAATCTGATAAAAACTCTCCTATAATTGCATAACTCAAGTTTCTACTTTCTAAATCTTTTATGATGTTCTCCTTCCAAATATACACTGATCTCCTTTACACATATGATAGTATCTACTACACCTGCTCTTCTACTGCCATATCTCTCATTCTCATTCTAATATACAGTTTATATGTTGTTGGAAAGCCTGATACCTCTTCTGCCTCTCTATTGAACATTTGTGACTTAGTCACTTTTATATTTGATCTAGTGTTAGGTCAGGGAACTACCACTACCTTTTCTCCTTCTAGTCCAGCTTGAGTGATCAGTATCTGTAAGATAGCTATTTGCTCTTGTTGCTATCATGTCAGGCATGGTTCACACCAGGGATGAAAGTCCACAAGATAAACTTGGAGATGTGTGGACTTGTAGAATAACCTTGGCTTCAGCTTATATGCTATGCCACCTGTCTGTCGCATATTTACAACTTCAGATAATAGGAAGAAGTCTGAGATAGGAGTGAGTGCTGATTTGGTGTATCACTATTGAACATCTGGGATTGAGTTTAATAAGAGTTTATCTTTATTGATTATCAGACTAGTGAATTACAGTGTAACTACTAGTCTTATATATGAGTTCTTACTATAGGAGATGTTCAGGGTTTCAGTGGGATAGCCCCTATTACCCCAAGCAGAGGTTTCAGTGTTGAGACACTAACAGGAGTAACCCTGTCATAGAAGACTGAGTCAAAAGAAGTATTTCTACCATGGAAGATGGAATACCCAGATGGTTGCAACACTGCTATAAGATGTGTTGTGAGAAAGGTGGGCTTGTATAATTGGGAGATAATATCACCATAGGAATGTAATTTCTGGATGAGTGGACTTGGTATATGATATATCAGATTAACTACTCTAAGTTGATTGAGCCATGTTAACTCACATTATAATAGAATGGGGATAAATCAATTAGTATTAATAATAAATATTGCAGTAGTAGGATAGAGAAAGAATATATCAAGAGATAAAGTAAAACCAGTACTAGTTTTTCCTTCTGACTTGTAATCAGAACTTGACTTAATCTCAGTAAGTATTAGTAGACTCTTCAAATTCTATCTCATACTGTCTACTAACCATCTAAATATCTTACTACTATCCACTTTTCTTGTCTCCTTATTTCTATACTAAGTCTCTCTTCAAATTCTCCTACTGCTTCCTTTGTATTCTTTAAGTTCTTTTTCTTCTTCTAAGTATCATTTTCTGTTGTAAATCTCTTCTATTACACTAAATATTTCACAACTCCCCTTATTCTTCCTTTATTTAAAATTTTTTCTATCTCCTATTCTTCTACTTTATCTACCTCTACTGGTTTACTTTCTCTACTTTCTATCCTTCCACTTGCTTTTTATATCTTACTACTCAACTAACATTCATAACTAGATGAATTTTCATCAAAGTTGGCAGTCATAATTTGACTGCATTGGTAAATACTACCTTATTAATGATATATGGACTAACATATTAATCTACTAATTTCTTTGTCAGTTACTCTTTAAATACTAAATCTATCTCCTTCCAAGCTTTTTTCAATATTACTCCAGCTTCCTTCTATACTTTCTTTGTTCTTTCTGCAAACTCCATTGTTTTTCCTACTTTTCCTCTTTTTCTAATATCTACTTCCATACTCTGTTGGTTACAAACTTCAGACCTTAGAGTTAGTCAAAAAAAAGAATCTTATATAGTGTTTATATAAGAAAACTTGATAGAAAACTCTGTATAGAACTGTCTACTTTATACATACTAATATACTAGTCTATGCTACAGTACTATTAGCCTACCCTAAAGATTATGTATTAACTATAAAATCAACATGTATCAAACATGTTGTAGTAATATTATTCTTTTTAGAACCTTCTACTGCTTTTTATTGTAATACATGATTGTGTGACCATGACTGTGACTGCATCATGTGACAATATGTGACTGTGACATGTGACATCATGCTAACTCTAACCCTAAGTCCCAAAATAAAAAATAAATAGAGAAGAAAATAAAGAATGAGAAAAATAAACCAAGTCCAAGATTTATAATTCTGACACAGTTCTCTTCTGTAATTTGCCATAAACAGAGATATCTTAGTTACTGAGTATGTTTTGTTATTTACCACAAATTCTACTAATGCTAACTTTTTTGTCTATGATCCATAAAGAACTGAGATATTGTTTCAATTCTTGGTTTATGCATTCAGTTTGTCTGTCTGTTTGTAGGTGAAACAATATTGACAGTTTTATTTTAATACCCAACATTTTTCTGACTCTTTTGTTAACTCTACTACAAATTGTAGTCCTCTATCTAAAATTATACTCTCCAACAACCCATGCAACTTCTACATATTATCTTTGAACAACCTTGCCAATATCTTTGCTGACATTCCTTCCATTATTATCACAAATATGCTATCTTGGACAACCTGTCACCTATTACTAAGATCACATCTTTCCTAGCTACTAACAGCAACTATGTGATGAAATCTACTATTAAATATGTCCATAGCTTCTCTAGTACCTTATTCAACTTCAACTTCTCTACTGGTGCTTCTATCTTATTTTTCATTCTTTGATACATGTTACAACTGTCCACATATTTTTCTACATCTTTCGTCACTCCCAGCTACTAGTAATTCTTAGTTACCAACTCTGTTATCTTATATCTCCCTTCATATTCTGCTGCTAGCACATCATAGTGTAACTAGATTATCTCTACCCTCAACTCTTTATTCTTTGACATATATACTTTTCCCTCCTTCAACACCAATCTCCTTCTACCTGCTATTCATCTCCTCTCAACACTTTTACTTTTGCCTTATTTATCTCTTCTACAACTCTAACTGTTTTTTCATTCTTTCCTCTAGCTATTTTTATTTTTTCTAGTATATCTACTTCAGATCCTTCTATTACTATCTCTACTAAGCTACAAATCTATTCTTCTTTTATTAGTTTTTGGTTTTCATTATCTTTTTCTACTTCTACTTTCCAGTCCAGTCTCCTACTAAGTTCATCTACTTTTTCTATCTTTGTACCTAGTACATGTTCTGAGATCAAGTTAAATCTTAACAAATACAACATCTAGCAAACTTATTTTCTGTTCAACTTTTGTGCTTTTATGAAATATTCTAGATTCTTATGGTTTGTCTAGACCTCAAACTTAAACTTTGTGCTCTCTAACAAGTGTCTCCAATTCTCCAAACCTCTGATCACTGCCATCATCTCCTTGTCATAAATTTCATAGTTTCTCTCCATCTCATTGAGAGATTTTGAGAGTTAAGCTACCAGTCTCCATCTTCTATCTTGATATTCTATAGATAAAACCTCTTCCTATTATAAGACAAGAAAGTGTGGACAAACTTTAGTAAGATATTTATAGATAGTTATATTATTAGTCTACAATAAGAGAGAGAAGGTATGTGACATTATGTCATAGGATCTAGAGTGGTCTAGAGCAGTCTGGAAGAATCTATAGTCTAGAAGGATTGAGAAGAGTCTAGAAGATGGAGTAACATCAAGGAACATATTAACAGCATGATTTCCTTATGGTGTACACATGGTGTACACATGGACAACAGAGATGAAGAGTAGGGTTTAGAATATGATGTCAGGGCACATGTATATGGCATGCTGGCCTTAAGGTAAACATATGGTGGATGAGTAATAGAACATGAGGTAAATTAGTAATAGACATGAGGACAGGGCATGGACATTAGGGTAGGATGCATAGCAGATGTGTAGTTATAGCATGGACCATGGATAGTTATATAAATAGCCAGTAGAATACTATTGTGGTTCTCTATTGAGTTCTCTTGTGCTTTTCCCTGCTTGATTGCTTAACTGAGAGCTTTGCTGCTTGTATTATCATTAGACCTTGTATCTAGTGATTGTAACAACACTCCCATTATATAGTTTAATGTATCAACTTCTATTCTTATATTTTTGTCCAAGTCTAGTGCTACTAACATTAGTTCTTTTGTGAATCTCTTCTTCAGCCTCCTGAACACCTTCTCTTGTTTTTCCATCCAATTCTACTTCTGATCTTTTTTCACTAGATCATGTAATAGTTTGACTATAGATATGAAATCTTTAATAAACTGCCAATAGTAGTTAGCTAGTTCTAAAAACTTCTGTATATTCTTAACTTCTTTAGGATTTGGCCAGTCCAATACTCCCTTTACCTTCTCTTCCTCTATCTTAATCTCTTCCAGTATAATTACTACTCCCAAAAATCCTACTTCTATTACCTTTCACTTGCATTTTTCCAGTTTTATATATAAATCATTCTCTGCCAGTCTCTTTACTACCTCTTCTACTATCTTATTATATCTCTCCTCCTTTTCTATTCCTACTATAACATTATCAATGAAGCTTTCTACTTTTCCAGTATTAATCAGATCACAAAGAATTCTATCCATCATTGTTTGAAATATTGCTAGAAAATTTGTAAGTCCAAAAAACATTACATTTAGTTCAAACAACCCTTCTAGTGTTATGAATGCTGCTCTCCACTCATTTCCATTCTTTATCCATACATTATCATATCTCTATTGTAAATCTAATTTAGTAAATACCTTTTTCATACTAATGTTCTCTACAATATCTGAAATTAAGGGTAAAGGATAATTATTTTTAATAGTCTATAAATTTGATCACCATGCTGGGAGTAGAAGCTTGGAAGAGTTTGGCTATTTGCTAATTAAAAGAGTATGTAGCACCATCTAATTATCATAAATCCATATGTAAAAAAACAAACAAACAAAAAACAAATCAATAAATAATCATAATCATATACTACCAACAATCTCTCTAGCCATCAGCTGAGTTGCAATCAAATTATAAACAAACAAAAAATAATAAAGTAACTATAAGCTAAAACAGGCAATAGTATAAAGCATCAGACTAAGTCTGTATGTTTTTATGTTTTTTAGATTTTAATAACATAGAGGCATAGGTTCTATATCATAGATAAACCCAGAAGTGGAATAGAAATATTGGATTCATTAAAATCTGAGGAAAGATTGGAGATAGAAAAATTAATCAATAAATCATAGGAGGAAATGTATAAAAATGCACAAATTCTAGAAGATTACAATGGGAAAAAAGTAGCAACATCTGTTAAAAATAAGCTTGTTAAAGATCTTAGTGAGACTGTAGAAAAGAATGATATTTTTAATGACTTGACAAATAATGGTACAAGCAAAGATAAATAAAAGATATCTGTATCAAATTCTAGCAACAAAAGACTTCAAGTCAAATCTATTTTTTCTAGAATATTATTAATGAATATATTAGCTGGTATCTTAGGCAAGATTTATATGTTTATAATATAAAATAAATCTCTTATCAATATTAGAATAAGATTAAACTTTCAAATAGATTTAAATTAATACTAAGCATTTAAATATATTTCATACTATTCTAATAGATATATTATATAAAAATATATTATAAGTTACAAGTTAAGGTTTGTGACAAACTGTGATAAGATTTTAACAGTCTAAATAAAGAATTTTCTTAATAACTATTTAAAAATAGAACAACACAAAAAATAAAAATAAAAAAAGAAATTTGACATTATTTGCTTATGATACATATAAATATAATAGAGATTATAATGATTTGAAATCATGGCTTAATATATTAATAGTTAATAGAATTTATTTTATCAAAATTTATAATAAGTTTTATTCAACTAATAAGAGTACACCAATTATAAGTTTATGAGATCTTATAGACTTTAAGAATAGGATAACTGATATTAATTCCTATCAAGGGTTACTTAAAGATAAAGAGAATTCAGAATTTAAATTTGGAAATGCTAAATTATATCCAGCTTATTCTGAATATGATAAATTTGAAGATATATGTGATTGAAAAACTAAAATCAGACAAATTATTAAAGAGAAATTATTACCAGGTGTAATATATGATATAGCTATGTTAGGACATGATATTTTAAATGAGAAATATATCACTTACAGTAAATATTTTTTCATTAATAAAGAGTCTAATATTAATACAGTTATAATTGGAATAGAAGGTAATATATTTGTTAATAGTTTATCAGTTAATAGTGAAGATATTGAAGCAGCTGAAAATGAAAATGATTTAGAATTAGGTATGAGATTAATTATATTTTTAATAAGATCTGTATCTTTTGATACAAAAGTTATTAAATTAGTGAATAAAGATTTATTAAAAAATAACAATAAAAAAATGATTAAAGATAATAACAAAAAAGAATTACTTAAATTAAAAAATAATATATTAATAGCCTTATTTAATATTTTACCTAATAGTAATTTATTAAAAGATTTTGGTAGTCTTATTAATGATTCATACATTAATAAATCAGGTATTAGTGGTAGTTTGTATCAATTTAATAAAGTTAAGATATTAATTCATAAAATGAATACTAACAAAGTAGAAGATATAGTTTATAAACAAGGTGAAGAATATTTTAGATTTACTGATATAAATATTTCTTCTACAGAAATTAAAGATATAGAATTTTACAGAACAATTTTAAATACTACAATTAAATATGTAAATAAAAATATAAAATACATAGATACTAAAATAGAAAGTAAACATCGGTGATCAATTTTAGAATCCACTATCTGAGAAATTTCATATTTGGGTTTCCTATCAATTATGACTGGAGTGGGGGCCAGTTGTATTCTCTCGGGGAAAGTGTCGGATGTAGCGGGTTTGAGTATGGACACATGGAAGGAGTGAATGATAAAGCGCCAGGCTGGGCAATGATTTCGTAGGGTCTGAGATATTTTTCAGAGAGTTTCTTTGAAGGCTAGGTGGTTCGGAAGAACTGAGCCTTAACAAAGACTTTGTCACCTACTTTAAAATCAGGAGCAGTGGAACATCACGCATCAGTAGATTTCTAATAATGCTGTTGGGCCATGGAAATTTCAGCTTTGAGAGTACTTTGTAATTCATCGAGGTCTATAGTGAAGTCACAAACTCAGGTGAGGATTTAAAAATGAAATTAGTTAGAGATACTAAATATAGTATATTTGACATTGAAACAGCTTTAAATAATAATAATAATTTTATTCCAGTATTATGTGAATGAAAAACTAAAGATATTTATAAATATTATATTATAATTAATTATGACTCAGTAAAAAGTATGTTTAAGAATTGTTTTCATGATCATCTCTTCTTTCTCTTGTATCACCATCTTGTATAGTAGCATCTATAAGAGACTTTGGGAATAAACTCTTTTCTCCTTCTTTAAATACACATTCTCAACAAATCTCCTATTTACCAACTATGTCATCTTCAATCAACACAGGAATGGACATTCTAACAGAAAATATTTCTGACAACTACAACAAGGTGAGAAATAGAACCTTTTCACCTAAAATACAGTATTCTAGGGCATCTTCTTTGTCCTCAACCAAGTTCTCTGTTGCATACCATGAAAGAATGGAACTCAACAACAGTATAAATTTGGTTTTTCCTTGTGGTGATGACACAATTATCAATATTCAACTACTGTATGACCCAAATGCTCCTATAGAACCTAATCTTTGAGACAGCAACTTCCATCCAATTTCACTTCACAGTTCTATCAAATACCTGGCATCAGACTTAAAGAACATCAAGGATTTACTAAACTTCATAGCCAAATACATCACCAACAAGCAAATCAATCCAGCAAAGTCTAATAACCTTGAGAATTTCAATGGTATCAGAGAGGCAATCTGGAATTTCATTTCCTCTGTCTATCAGTCCAAATGGGATTCACTCATAGCTGACAAAAATTTGAACACCCTTAGACAAAAAATCTCGGTGAAATTTACTCCAAAGATTCCTCCACCATTCAACAGAAACAACAAATCTATAAACAAGCCTACCCCAGTAAGTATTGAGAAAATCCTTCCCCCGATCCCTGCCAAATTGCAGAAGAAGGTTAATTAAATCTCCAAATATTTCAAAAACATCAAACCAGTCAACATTTCCAAACAATCCCCAAAATCATATATACAGGCTTCTAAACAAAGTACCAGCACATCTAAGATTATCAAAATTAAAGATACTTTCCTAGCTCTTAGTGCAAAAAAAATTGACTAGATCCACAAAATTGTCAATGGCAGTCCAAATGCCAAATCATACATCTAAATAACAACTAAAGGACTATCTAGAAAACAAATTATCATCCTAATGAGCAGTAATAACATCGCTAAGTTCATGAAGAACAACTCTTTTCATGTTGCTAACATTAATCGATCATTAAGGAACTTGAAGTCAGAAGTTTTAGTAGACTTCATATGTTCAGACCTGATAGAGGTCACAATGGTTACCAACAAGGTCCTGGTGCAATCAGACTTATACATTATCGAAAACTATGTAAAAAATGTCAACAATATTGACTCCCTTAATGTGAAAGTTCCTTGACTCCCACAATCCAAGTCCTATTTGAAAATAATAGGCATTCCTTATTTCTCCTATGACAAATCTCAGGAACACCTCTCTTCTAGTGATGTAAAGCACATCATCAAGCAAAACCAAATTTTTGATAATGTTATTCTTACTTCAAAACCATGAGTCACCAAAGTTTCTCCAAAGTCTGACATGTCAATTGTTTGGATTGATATTTGGGATGTTCAAAGTGGGAGTAAGGCCAAGAGCCTTATTAATCGGTGCTTTAATGCGGGAAGATATATCACCACCATCAGAGAAGCTAACATAAACTCTGGCATTCTACAATGTAAGAAATGAAGACACACCACCATGTCTTGTAGAATTCAAGAATCAAAGTGTGTCAAATGTAACAGTTCTCATAAATCTGAAAACCATTGTCAATTCAGGTGGTGCTGCAAAGCCAATGAAATAATGAACCTACCACACCTTAAAACAAAAAAAGGCAAACAGTGTCTACATGTTTTCAAGTGTTCCAACTGCTGTGGTGATCACCAGGCAGACTCTAACCTTCGTCCATTCTAGAAATATAGGTTTAACTGTGAATAACACAACAAAAAATATATTGAGATCCATGAAAATAAGACAAAATTGATTTGCTTAGCTGTAAATGGGATCTCTCAATGATTTGTGATGTTTTAAAGTTTTTTTCTCAAAACATTCACAAAAACAACCTAATTGTCAATACTATTCTAGAGACTCGATCATCTTTCAATATTGTATTTATTCAAGAACCTCCATGGTTGACCATACACACTACTCCAAGCTTCACTAGTTGCAATGGAGAAGAACTAGTTAGTGTTCCTCATCACCCTAACTGGCTAACTTTTGCCAGGACCCCAGCTAATCAGTCCGACTCTCCAAGAGTTTTGATGTATATTGATATTCATATTTCCTGTTTTTGTTTTTCTTTGCAAAATAATATTTTGAATTACAGAGATATTTTATGTGTTTTCTTTTCCAACAAGGGATCTATTTTTATTATGATCAATGTTTATTCAGACTCTTCCCAGTCAGCCTTGAAGTATCTTAAAAATACTTGTTGTGGCAACCACTGGACACAAAGTCTAATAGCTACACAAGTGAGTAAAACTCTCAGTAGGCAATTAAGTAGGGAAAATCACAAAAGAACTTGATAAGGAGTCTCTGCTAAATTAGAGTTCTATATATACAAAGTACACATGGTCTGTACTACTAATAATTATGCCTACCCTCATGTCCATACTACAACCTCATATCCACCTCATTTCCTATCCAAGGCCACCATGTTGTATACATGTATCCTGATGTCATCTTCCAGATCCTTCTACCATGTTTTAGGCCTATGACTTCACATCATGTGACCTGTCATGTGACTGTAGTATCATATGCCTCTTCATTATTCAAAAGAAAAAAGAAAAGAAAAGAAAAAGAAAATTAATATAAAATCAGAAAAATAAAAATTGTTAGTATTCAAGCATCCCATAACAATACTGAGACCAATATTCACAATGTCATCATTATGACAGGTAATTTTAACATAAGAGACAGTCTATGGAATATGAACTTTCCTTTTCATTCTATTCATAGTAATACTCTCCTTGATATTGCAGATTCACTCTCTTTAGTTATTTCTAAACCTTCTGAAAATTTTCCTACTGTCACAAACTTCATTCAACTTGTATCTCTACAACCAGTGGACCGATTTTCACAAACTAAGTCGCACTGTAAAGTCCCAAATAAGGGCTATCTGCACATATGTGGAATGTACAAAAGTGACAACAAATGACTGAGATATCAGGCCATCAGTAGCTATAAAAGCTTTGTCTGCTAATATCTCATGAATGGCTGAACAGATTCACATGATTGAACTTGCATTGGAAAGTGCTCATCAATCCATTTACAACAATATATGATGTGTCTTAAAGCAATATGTATTGGTAGAGATACAAGCATATCAATGTAGTAACATAATTAGTTATCTTCTAAAATCAGCCTAACAGCTGCTATAACAAATGACAGCTTCTATCAGGTACAAGTTTTAATCATGTAATAGCAACAGCTTGCACACAGACTATCACTCTTTTGTATATATACCTCTGTGTCTGAGGGCTAGACCTCAGACTTAACAATGTCAATTATTCTTGTTAATACTACTCATCATTATCTCCTTATACTGAACCTCTGGCACACCACTAAGTTCAAGTATCACAACCAGTGAGTGGCTTATTTGTGATAGCTATATATATAGAATATCTCTAACTATTTGTTTTAACAAAGAGAATAAGTATTTAATACTCTTAAAATAATCCTAATTATGATTTTGCAGTTGTTACTAACAACTTTTTATTTGTAAAAATTGAAATACACATTGGAGATATTATGCAGAAAACCAAATGAAATACATATTTCTTAATAGAATCCTTAAAGACTTTAATATATTTTCTTTTAGTAGATAATTATATTAGGAATGTATAGTTTTATACATTAATATACTAGGTATTGTAGCAACCACTTTGTCAAGGTCATTAACGGTAGACTTCATTCATTTTTATTTTCTCTCTTTCATTTTTATTTTCATTTTCTTTTATTTTCTATTTTCTATTTTTAGAACAACCCAGGTTAGGATTTATCAGTCATGCTGTCACATCAGTCACAAGTTGATGACAAAGTCATAAGACTGATCACAAGACTTGGAAGAATAAAGTAAAAGGTTCTGGAATGAAGTGACGTCATACAACATAGACAACACATGTTGGCCTCATGTCATACACATGGTCATTTAGGGTAAGGTGCACAGTGGTGAGCACAGACCATGAGTAGTAGTATATAAGGTAGACTACTTTGTACTAGGAACTCTATCGAGTTCTCTTGTGTTACTCAATACAAGAGTTGTTCTTTTGTCTAACCCTAAAGACTTAAGATCATAACACACTTGCTGGAATGGCACTCATAGTTTGCTTACTTCAGCAAAGCTCTCAGTTGGCTATATAGTAGTGGAGATTACAAGAGAACTCGACAAGGAGCCCTTATTATATTGATCCTCTATATATACTACAGGCTCCTAGTCCATACTATGATAATATTAATCTACCCTTATGTCTATGTATCATCCTTATGTCCTATTACTCATCCACATGTGTTTTCTTTAAGACCACCATACTTCCTATATGTACTCTGACATCATACTCTTAATCTCCGCTATACATGTACACACCATGTGTACACCATGAGGAACCCTAGTCCCTTGACGTCATCTCTAATCCTAACTCCTTCTAGACTCTCTCTGATCCTTCTAGACCCTAAGTCCTTCCAGACTGTTCTAACCTCTATTATATGACTTCCAGGTCATATGCTCTCTCTCTGTTGTAGACTAATAATTATCTATCTATCTATGTCTGGCTAACCCTAACCCTAGCCAAAATCTGTCCACACACTCATCTTATAACACTAGGCTCCAATTTACTAACTATACTAGTTAATTAGATAAATACAAATTGGATAAATACATAGTCTAAATGAGTCAGAAATGACTTATATAAATAGATTCCTAAGATTAAACAATATTTTATTATGGCTATTACCTCCTTCATTAATTTTATTATCAATGAGCTCATTAGTAGAAGAAGAGACTGGGACAGGATAAACAGTTTATTCTCCTGCTAAATATTCTGGAAAAACATTATTGTGGGTACAACTATCAAACTCTGGGAATACTCTAAAGCTTATAGTACCAAGTTTTAGTTGAAAAGCTATGAGTGGCCAGAATAATTATCTGAGTATAGTAATAAGCCATAAGATAAAGGAAACTAAAATACACTATTGCAGATCTAAATTAGGTATAATACCTGTAAAAGAGCAATGAGTAGATAGTAGTTTGTTTAAAAAAATAGCTATAAACTTAAGATGTACTCTAATGAGTTTCAAAGGAAACTATCTAATCAAAATTCCTTCTAACCAAATTCATAATAATAGAAAATTTTCTTCATTAATTTATAAAAGTACTTATACAGATCACCTGTTGTCTATTATCTTAAATCCTTGATACATTACAGATTTAATTGATAGTGAGAGTTCATTCCAGATTCGAATTAGAAAAAATTCTAAATATAAAACAGGATGAGTAATTTCACCAGTATTTTCAATAGGTCTTTATAAATCAGATGTAGCTCTTCTTAAAGCAGTTCAAGCTTATTTTGGAAGCATAGGTTCTATATCATGGATAAACCCAGAAGTAGAATAGAAATATTGGATTCATTGAAACCTGAGGAAATATATAAAAATGTACAAATTTTAGAAGATTACAATGGCAAAAAAGTAGCAACATCTGTTAAAAATAAGCTTGTTAAAGATCTTAGTGAGGCTGTAGAAAAGGATGATATTTTTAATGACTTGAATATCTATAGTCCTGCACTATATGCCTCTTTCCATCTTTCTTTTTTACAAAAAATACTGGTGTTGTTTAAGATAATTTCAAGAGTCTGATATACTCTTTTTTCAATTGTTCTTTGATGAACTTGTACATCTCTTCTCTCTTCTCCCTCAACAGCAGATACATCTTCCCCTTTTTTTACCTCTATCACATAATCTCATAATTTTTTTGTTAACATCCTCTTATTTACTTTTTTTTCAAAAACATAAATCCACTTATGAAATATTTAAGAAACCAATTTCTTGGCCTCTTCTTCAGACTTTGCTGCTTCCTCTTCCTCATCTCAAATCTTCTATTCTTCTGCTATCTTGTTCACTCCTATCATTCTTTTCTTTTTTTCTTCTTTCTTTTACTTTTTTTCTTCTCACTTTTTTTCTTTTTTTTCTTTTTTCTCTTTCTTCTTTTACTTCTACCATCCTAATTTCCTCTACTTTGGTCTTTAATACTTCCCACACTCTTCTGGATACCTTGCTATCTTTATCTCTTCTATTATCCAGTCAATTTCAGAATCATACCAAGCAAGCTAATAGCATTTCCAAAATTATGCTCCACTTCTAACTACCAATCACATCAATCTCCATCTTCTTCCTATATCCTTGATAATAGATATTTATCTTCATAGTATACTCAATAAGTCCTTTCTTATTAAAGAAAACATTCACATTTCTTACATATATTGGTTTTTCTATTTTCTTTAATTTAAATCTCTCCTTTCTAGTAAACTTTGAACTCATAACTAATCCTGCTGCTCTACTGTCCAATAATGCTTCCACTATCACACTTCTCTGAGTATCAATTCTTTCTAGCCTGATCTTCACCATAACTTCTCTCAACATGTTTCTATTATTTAAATTGCAGCATGATATATTTTCCATTATTATACTGAGCATTGCAAACCTATTGTATTTAAAACCTAGTTGAGGACTACCAAACTCTCCTTCCTATTTAAATTGTTTATAGTATTACTATTGTTCTTATAATCAATCTTTCTTCTTTGTCTTACTATTTCCCAATTTCTACAGTTCCTTGCCAAGTGTCCAAAACCCCCACAGTTGTAACAATTTCTTTTCTGATCTATGTCCATGGTATATAGATTATGCCCAAACACAAATCCTATCTGCTGTTGCAGATATATTACAACTATTTTTGTTCTCTCTACTTCCTCTATTGAAGTAGATCCTACTGGCATCTACTAAATCTCCTGCCTTCTAAGCTAAAGTTGAGGTTGAGACATTTGTTGCTTTTGTGCTCCTCTGACATTTGTCACTATATTTGTCCTTAGTACTAAAAATCCTATCTCCCTTTGTTCTCTTAACTTTTTCTCTTTTCTTCTACTTTCTCTCTAGTGTCTATCCAAATTTGTTATCTACTTATACTACTAATCAATGCTTCTCAGAGGGCAATCTGATTCCATCAGTTTTTGTCTTATAACCCCATTCATGCTCTTCTTAAACTCTTCTACTAAAGGCCTCTCTTTATATTTGCTTCTTTTCATTGCTCTTCTGAATTTTTAAACAAACTCCTTCATTATCTTGCTTTCCTACTCTGCCTTCTTTAGTTCTGTCACTTTTATTATCTCATCATTTCCACCACCAAATTCTTCTTTCAAATCTGATAGAAACTCTTCAACTGTTGTATAACTCAAAAATTTCCACTTTTTAAATCCTCTATCATATTTTCCTTCCAAATGTCTGCCAATTCTCTTTGCATATATTATAAAATCCATTATACCTGCTCTTCTACTAACACATCCCTCATTCTTATCCTTATATAAAACTTGTATGCTGCCAAGAAACCCAAAATCTTACTCACTTCTCCATTGAATGTTTGTAGCTTGGCCACTTTTACATTTGACCTAGTGTTGAGTCTAAGAACCACTGCTGATTTCCCTCCTCTTATTCTTGCTTAAGCTATCAGCACCTATAAAACAGATATCTGCTTGTATTGCTGTTTGACTAATTGTTCCAAATTAATTGAACTATATTAACTTATATTATAATAGAATGGTAGAGAATTGATTAGTGTAAATAAAGATGAAATTTGAGATGGTGTAAAGAATGGGTAAAGAGATAAGATAGATGTTACAAACTCAAGATCTTAGAGTAGATCAAGAGAAAGTATCTTGTATTTGGATAAAAATAAGAGAAATTGATAAAATTCCTAGTACAAAACTGTTTATCTTATATACACTAGACTACTGGTCCATGCTATACTACTATCAGCCTACCCTAAAAGGCCATATATTATTCTTAAGGTCAACATGTGTAAAACATACTATATGACATTGTTTTCTTCCAAAACCTTCTACAATATTCTATCATAACATGTAATTGTATGACTATAACTTGTAACATTTTGTGACAGTCACATTAACCCTAACCCTAAGTCTACCAATAAAATAAATGGAAAATAAAATGAAAATGAAAAATGAAAAAAAAGTTAAGTTTATTGTCTTCAATTCTAACAGTAAAGCCAGTACTAGTCTTTCTCTCAAATTTATAATTGGAAATAAACCCAATTTTAGTAAGTACTAATAAACTCAATTAAATCTTACCTCAAACTATTTGCTAACTATCTACCATGTTGTTAGAGGCAATTCACACTTACTAATTTTATCTACAATAATTATATAAAAGATGGAACTTAGATAAGAGCTTTGATGAGGGTAGGCTTGGGCAGATACAGATGGTTTGATCTTGGCTTCAATGGATATCATTGTACCTAGCCTATGCATCACATAGTTAGGATTTTAAATAGTAAAAGTTTGAACAGAAGTACAAGTATAGCACAGTTCAAGTTGATAATCAGACTAAATAAAGTAATACATGGTAAACTACATTCTTAAATACAGAACTAGTAACCTAATAATAATCTACTGCTACATGTACTCTGGGTTATTAGACACTATATATCATAGACATCTGGATACTAACAATTTTTATTTTCTTTTCTTTTATTTTTCTGATTTTACTTTTCTTTTTCTTTATTTTATTTTCCTGGAAAGACGATGAAGAAGGCACGTGACAAGGAGGTCACATGATGTGATGTCACAAGCCTAAAACATGGTAGAATGGTCTGGAAGATGACGTTAGGACACATAGAGTACACATGGTAGCCTTGAGTAAGAAGTGAGGCGGACATGAGGATAGAGCATGGACTATAGGGCAGGGTTAGATAGTAGTAGCACGGACCAGGAGACATTTGTATAAATAGAACTCTAATTAAGAAGAGGCTCCTTGTTGAGTTCTCTTGTGAATTCCCACATTATACTTCCCCTTTGAGGTTTACTCGTTAGTGAGATCATTTGTCCTTTGTGATAAAGTGGTTGCCACAACACTATAGAGGTCATTGTTCAGAACTCTATAAAATTAGTGAGAGATACAAGATCTGGTTCTTAGATTAATGGACAATTGAAATAAAGTATGATCTATGCTAGAAGAGTGGGAAATGTGCAGATAAGTCTACCTTATATATACTGAACTAATGGTTCATACTATACTAAACCCAGTCTACTCTAAAGATTATATATTATCTATAAGATCAACATATGGTAAATATTTATATAACATTATTGTTCTATAATCTTCTATATTCTTTTGTGTGATGCATGATCATGTGACCATGACTGTGACATATGATGGATATGTAACACAGTGTCATATTTTATAATAGTTTGTAACATTATACTAATCTCTAACTCTAAGTCTAAAAATAAGAATTAAAATAAAATAAAAATAAAAATATGAAATGAAATGAAAATAAATAAAGTCCACTGTCTTCAACTTCTAATAGCTTAGAATATAAAATAAGACAGAAACATACTAGATCAGAAGCTAACAGAGTCTAGAATGGATTTGTTAATAAGAGTAGCCTATAAAAATAGCAAAGGAGGAATGAAATAGATACTCATGAGCAGGAAATGATCATTAGTTGAATGTTAGGTTGCAAATAAAGAGATAATTATATGTCTATGAGACTACAAAAAAAATTTTGTAGTTTTAGTTTTTATTTTATTTTTCTATTTTCTATATTTTTAGAAGCTTTGAGTAGAGAAGAGTAAAAGAGAAGACTTCCATCTGAATTCTCCCACTTGAGAGCAGTTTAACCTCTATCTTATTAAGTGAGCATTGTTAGTATCTACTATCACTTTTGGGTAAGTTTAACAAGTATTACAGTCTCAGAGTTTTCTCACATCTCATATGTCTACCAATTTTCAAATTATGGTGAAGAGATACAATGCAGTGGTCAAGATCTGAGATATTAGAAATATAGACTTTATCCCAGAATAAAAGCAAACCATTACTTTTAGACTACTCTGCATAGCATATAAACCTCATGGATAACTGTTAAAGTTCTTTTATAACTATGGTCACTAGGTATTTTTATTTGCCTAACTGATTTCTGCAGTAAATGTTTGTCAACAAGGTTTTCTCCTTACTTTTCACTGCTATACTTTTTATAACTTAAACAGCAAGAAACTACAGCTTGACTAGCACTAAATCCTTATTGTCATAGAATCCTATGCCATGGTCAGGTCTCTGTGACAAGGCATCAGACTTTTCCATCAATCTGCTAGAATAGTAATATAGCTTGAAGTCAAATCTAATTAAGTACAATAATCACCATACTTGTCTGCAGTTGAACTTTTTAGCTGTTATAAAATACTCCAAGTTCTTATAATCTGTCCAGATTTCAACCAGAGTTTTCACACCTTTCAGAAAATACCTCTATTCTTTTAGGGCTTAGTGTCAAGACCATAGGAAGTAGACTTTGTTTCTTTTTATTTTCTTTATTATTTTTATTTTCTCTTTATTTATTTTTCACCTTTTCTATTTTTTAAGAACTCTGGGGTTAGGGTTAGAAGTGATTGGTCACATCAGTCACCTCTAATGATATGGTCACAATATTGATCACAAGACTTAAGAGAAGAAAGTAGAAGGTTCTAGAACAAAGTGATATCATACAACATGGACACCACATGTTGGCCTCATGCTTTACACATGGTTATTTAGGGTAGGGTGCACAGTAGTTAGCACAGACCATCTGTAGGAGTATATAAGGTAGACTATTTTGTAAAGGGCTTTTTATCAAGTTCTCTTGTATTTACTCTAATACAAGAGTTTGTGCTTTTATCCCACTCTAAGGATTTAAGTTCATAACACTTAGATAACCATCAATATCTCTTTGTTATGAATTTTATAATTACATTCTACTATGAACAAGGATTTACTGAATAATGCAACCAGATGCGATTTGCTATCTTTTTTAGATTACTAGGACAAGACTACTCCAGTTACAAAGTCCAAACTATCTACTTCAATCTTAAATAGTATAAAAGTGTCTAGAAAGTACAGAAATAGTGCTGTAGTAATCGTTATTTTTAGCATGGCAAAGATACACTATTAGTCTAGACTCTAAATTTAAATAGTGTTACTACTAGTAATACCAAAGAGAGAGTAAGCTATATCTAAAAAGCTATGAATGAATCTATAATAAAAGTTAGTAAATTCTAAAAATGCCTACATGTCTATTAGGGTTTATTACTATATAATCTTTAGAAATCACCAGTCTTAGATACTCAATCTGCTACTTGTTAAACTTATATTTTTATAGCATAAAAATAGCTTGTACTTGGCCAAGACTTTGAAGACTTTGTATACTATCTTGTAATAATCTTTTAAGATCCAAGTAAAAATAAAGATATTATCCAAATAAACTATTTGATAAGCACTTTCTAATGTAAGTTTGATTATGCAAACCCATTCACAGCCATTCATAAGATATTAGCAAACAAATATTTTACAGTTACTGATAACCTGATATCTTGGTTGTTTGTTGTTGCTTTTGTACATCCCACATATGTACAGATAGCCTTCATTTTGGGCTTTCCAGTGTAACTTATTTTGTGAAAATTGGTCTACTAGTTATGGAAATACAAACTAAATAAAGTTTGTGACAACTTAACAAAGAGTCCCCAATGTATTTCTACACTATATATACCAGTAACATATGGTCCATGCTAATGATAAATAATCCTACCATAATGTCTACACATCTGCCATAAAATGAACATATCATTGATATATGTCTTAACATCATACTTTTAGCCTCTTCTCCTAAATTCTAGGCCTATGACATAATGTCATGTGATGTATTATATGACCATGATCACATACCTCTTTATTATTCAAGAAATAAAAGAAAAATAAATCAAAATAAAATATAAGAGTTTAAGTATACTATAATACTCAAAGTCCTAAATATATAGTAAGAGTTATAAAGATTCAATATTTTGGAATCAGAAAGTATTCTTGTTACATAAAAGTAGTTACTATAAGATTAGTCTTACTTGATGAGTCATAAGTACTCTAGAACTCTAGATAATATTTAGATAAGGTATTTTACTATTATACTACTATATATACTATAGTGGAATAGTCCAAGTATATAGTCTATGCACTTGATTAATTAATATTTACAACTATAAATAACTAAATAATTATAATACTACTATAACAAACTAATTAACAGAGATCAGAATAAAGTAGAGACAGTTATTAGTCTATCAGAAGCTAGTTTATACAATAACCAGCCTAAAAGTGTAACTAAGCCTCTATAGAGTGAATCTAGACTAACAATATCCTCTGACAGTTACTAACTTTGGTAGAGAAGCACATGAGATTGAGAGTCAGTAAATCTTTACTTCTAAAGTCTTCTATCATTATAAAGAAGAGACTAGAGCAACATATGTTGAAAGCTTGCACTCTCAACTGATCAGCCTTATAGATATCTTAGCAACCTGAACAATGGATAAAGTAGCAAGTCATAAATACTTTTTTATTTTACCAATCAACCTAGAGGTTGTAAGACTTTAACTAGATAAATCCAAGAATAAGGTCCTGCTTGCTAAAACTCAAAACTATGAGAAATATCTTACACTAAAAGATAATATTGACTATCTTAGATATTTAATCTATCTTTCATTGAAAGTCCTAGCTATATTATAGACTATCACAAGCTTAAATAGTTCATAAGTGTTGAAACAATGTCTTTTCACAAAAATTCTATTGATAAAAATGCTGGTGGCTCTAGAATTGATCAGTGCTTGCACAAAGAAAAACTGTATTATAACTTAGGTTTAAACAACAAAACAAAAGACAACTCTTGTATTGAGTAATATAAGAGAACTTAATAGATGTTATGACTTAAACTCTGGGTTAAGTAAAAGGCACACTCTTGTATTGAGTAATACAAGAGAATTTGATAGAGAACTCCATACAGAAATGTCTATCTTATATACTAAGCTATGATGGTCTATGCTACTACTTTCCTAGCCTATCCTAAAGACCATATGTTTGCCTTAAGGCCAACATATGTTTCACATGTTATTATGATATCATCTTTCCAGAACCTTCTATATTGTTCCCTCATATCATGTGAGCATGTGACTTCTGTGACTGTGTCATGTGGCCTATGACTATGTCACACTTTGTCTTCTTTATCTTTTACTTTTCAAAAAATAAGAGGAAATAAAAGAAAAATAAAATAAAATAAAATAGAAACTAAGTCCATTATTTTCAATTCTGACAATAGAGTTCCAAGTACAAGCTAATCTATGTACACACTACAACTAATCTACCATAAAGTTCATACACCTTCTATAAGATCAATATATTATTGCTATACTATCAGAGGATATTAATAATATTGTAAGTCTAGATCCACTCTACAAAGGTTTAGTTATACTCTTAAACTGGTTATTATCTAGACTAGCTCCTGATAGACTGATAACTGTCTCTATCTTATCCTAATCCTCATTGTCTAGTCTACTATAGTAGTACTATAGTTATTTAGTTAATTATAGTTGTAAATATTGATTGGTCAAGTGCATAAATCATGTGCTTGAACCATTCTGCTATAGTATATATGGTAAAATTGTAACAGTAAAATACCTTACCCAAATATCATCTGGAGTTTCTAAGTACTTATGACTTTTCAATATAAAACTAATCCTCTTATATATACTATATAATATTACCTATTTCAGAATCTTCTTTGATCTTTTCTGTGTCACATGATCATGTGACCTGTGACTGTAATATTTCTGTTATGATTCTATCATGCTTTGTGACTTGTGTGACTATCACACATAACATCACTCCATACTCTTCATCTAAGTCTAAAATTAAAAAAAGTGAAAATAAAAGGAAAATAAAAGAAAATAGAATAAAGCCAAGTCCATTGTTTCTAGCACTAACAAACTGGAAGATATCTATAGTCTCAAGAGTAACAGAAAGATAGAGAAAAGTTTTATAGACATTGAGAGCACTAATAGTAGGATATAAGAAAAGTCTTTTTTTTATTAAGAATAATAAACAAAAGACAGAGAAACTAAAGAAGTTGGAATCTCAGATGTATTTTTTAGGTCACTGTTTCCAGTGTAATTTTCTACTAACAATACAGTAAACCTATTATTTAGTAACTAGGACATATATATTACTAGCCACTCTATGTAAAATTCTGGATCTTTATAGTGTTATGAGAAATGTTCTCAATCTCCATAGTCTCTAGCTTTAGATAGCATTATATCTCTATATTCTTGAAATATTCAGATCTTTCATTAACTTTTTCTATTGCTCAATGCATTAAAATTGAAAACTTATAAAATAAAGCTTATTTTTTTATTTCAATTTCTTTTTAGTCTTTCTATCTCTTTTTTTATTTTGAACTTGGTAAAGGAAAACAATGTGACTGTTACAACTGTCACAGATTATTAAAACATCATGTGACATCTAAAAATGATGATGTCATATATCATATAATATAATAACTCTTATATACATAACTTATAACATTAAGAGTAGACTAAATGTAAAGTACACATAGACCATGTACCAAAGATATATAAAGTAGACTCACCTGTACTAGAAACTCTACTGAATTCTCTTATGTTGAAAAATACAAGCTTCTCTTTTATTCTAACTCTGGAATTTAAATTACAATAATAAGTATCACTCTATTAGTAGGATTGCTATTTGGTTCTGAATGGCAATCCAAAGTCTGTAGCAGAATTTGACCACTATAGTACATGAATCTGTATAATAAGCCTCTGAAATTATGGTTTGGAACTTGGTTAGATATTTCTCCATAGTGTGGCTTTCCTAGTGGTATATTGTTCTCTTGAGTTAATTAACTACTTTTGTAGTAGTACTGATAAAGTAGAACTGAGCATAGGAAAATTCTTTAAACTCCAGCCAGATAGTCACTAGAGATAAACATCTATTAAGAAATGAGAAAAGATATGAGAGATTGAAAAATGAGAGTAGATAATCTATAACTACCAAACTGGTTTATACTTCAAGGTCCTAAAATAAGAAGATCCTGTTTTGTTGTTAAGACAACTAAGTAAAGATCACAGTAATCTATTTGTTACAAAATTTATTCAACTTGTATCTTTACAACCAGTAGACTAATTCTCACAAACCAAGTTGTACTAGAAAGCCTCAAATAAGGGTTATTTACATATATATGGAATGTACAAAAGGAACAACAGATTACTAAGATATCAAACCATCAGTAACTACAAGTTTTATTGGCTATTATCTTAGAAATGACTAAACAGATTTCCATGATCAAACTTGTATTGGAAAGTGCTCATTAAACTATCTCTAATACATTATATAAATATCAGAATTCATAGAGATACAAGTATATCAATGTAATAACATAATTAGTTACTTTCTAAAATTAGCCTAACATCTGCTATGACAGATGACAGCCCCACCAAATATAAGTTTTTATCATGTGATGGAAACAGCTTATACACAGATTATTACTATTTTGTATAAATACTTCTATGTCTAGATATTAGTTCTCAGACTTAACAACATTTTTCATTAATTATTATCAATTATTATTCCTCATCATCATTGTTATCATTATTAAACTTCTAAATCACTCCTAAACTTCTGAGAGTGCACCCCAAGGTTCAGATATCACAAACAAGTAAGTAGTTCATTTTGTGATAGTAGTAGAGATTATGACCTTCAGCAAAACCTAAGTGTATATTACAAAGACTATTAATCAAGTATAGCTCACTTTTAGAAAAGTTTAAGAGAATAGGATAAGATTTTTCAAAAAAAGGTACAGTCCTAAATACTTTACTATCTATAGCAATCTAATAGAACAATGTTGAGCTAACTATTAGAATGATGGTATGCAGATGGTTAGAAACCTAAGTAAAAGTATTTAGAACATTGTCAAAAAAGACAAAATGTATTTGATAATAATAGAAAAGAGCTGGTTTAAGCTTTGGCTGAAGATGAGAAAGTCTATAAAAGTATAATAAGGTTTGGCTAAGAGTAAGAAAGTCTATAAGAAAGCTCCTAGGGTTTAGTATTGAGAAGTCTTACCTAAGTGACTAAAAGTCATCCAAAAGATCAGGTCTTCTTATATCTGCTATCTATTTTTAATAACAATCAATATTTGACTTGAACATTTTCTTTCAGTACAGATCAAGTTTACATTCTAATCACCAATTACTCTATGGGTAAAATCATTTCATAACAAATCATATAAGATTTTAAATATCAATCTCCTTAATATCTGACAAAACTAAAGTATATGCAGTCTCTTATTATAGAACAACTCTTCTCCATAGTTAAGAATAATAGTATCATATGTAATTCCTTGGTCTAATGTTAGGTGCAGCTTGCACTTGAGGATGAAAGTCCACGGAGCTGGCTCAGATATGTACAGAGTTTAGAAACTCCTGCAATGAGCTCAGTGATATGGACTTGCCAGAACGATCTTGGCCTCAACTTATGTGTTGTGCCTCCTACAAGCTGCGTGGTCACAATTTCAGAGATTGGTCTTGTAAGAAGTTATAAGGAAGGAAGTAAAGCACGTCACCATTGACACCGGAGATTTAGTGTCAACTTTTAGTCAATTATCAGGCTAGCTACTACAAGAGGTCACTAGCCTTAAATACATAAAATAACAAAAGGAGTAACTAAAACAGATCTCCAAGCAAGTATTTCATTAGTGAAACACTATATAGGAGTTCAGATTTGGAGAGGGGAAAACTCTATGTAAATTCCAAGTAAATTTGCAGAGTTTGAAGGAGATAATTAGGCAATGGATACAAATGAATATAACTGCAGATTTTGACTCAAATAAAGTGAAATAACTGTGGACTTTTGGTGGAATTAAGTCCATTATAAAGTACCAAACTACCGATGGAGTTTTGGACACAAATAAGACCAAATATCTGCAGGGATTTGATGTTGTATTGAAGTTAAACATGTCTCAGACATGTTTCAGAGTTTGGGATATGACATCTGATAATCAACTTGGATTAAGTATTACACTTATCCTCAGTTAAAATCCCAAGCCTACACTTCTCAAATTACAACCATGTGATAAAGTTAAGCTAAGCACAATACCTTACAGTTGAAGCCAAGATCATTACTTATATAGCACTCTAATTTTGACTTACTTCTATACCTACTTTTATAAGTTTCACAATTGATTCACTTTCTATACTATATCTATAAATTCATCCAATAAGTGTAAATTGTCCTAACATAAGCACCTTTTTGATGATATCTAGAATCTTATTATAAGCTGAATTTGTACTCTATGGTCCAGTGGTATTTTTTTGAGTAAGAATTTATCATTACTTAATAGTAATATATCCTATACAAACTAAGAATCTACTATAGAGAAAAAAATAGTAAAAGAAAAAATAAAACAAAACACATCTGTCACAAAGATACTTTTCTTCTATCTTGACTAACTTCTCCTCATCTTCATAAACCTTTTTTAGCTATTTTTATTATGCCTTCTTCAATGGCTACTTTAAAGTCTCATCTCTTAAGAAGATATCAATAACTTTCTTACTTCTTTTCTATTATGTCAGAGAAAAAATCTTGATGTTTTCCAAAATATCAGATTCTCTTACCACTTAAAGTTTCTCTAGCTTCTTTTTCTACTACTAACATATCTCTATTATAATCTCAAGACCTCAAGTAAGTCAAGAAAAAGAACCTTGTATAAGGCTTATACAAGAGAACTCAATAGAGAACTCTGTACAAGATTGTCTATCTTATATACTGAGACCCCATGGTCCATGTTACTCTACTTCTAGCCTACCCTAAACAGCCATGTATTTGCCTTAAGATCAACATGTGTTATATATGCTGTATGACATCATTCTTCCAGAATCTTTTATATTCTTCCAATGTGACATGTGATCATGTAACTAATGTGTGATGGTTTGTAACAGTATGACATCTCACTAACCCTAACCTTAAGTTCCCAAAATAGAAAATGAAGGAAAAGAAAATAGAAAAGAAAAAAAAAAGAAAAATAATTAGAGTCCACTGTTTTCAACTCTGGCAATCTCATTCTCAGCACTTTTTCTTTTTTTCTCCTCTTACTATTTTAACTCTATTTTTCTCCTTATCTTGGCCCTCTACTATTAATTGAGTCTTCTTAGCTATTCTTGCCTCTTATTATACTTTTACTATCTCTTTTAGATAGACTATCAATGTTTTCTCTTATACATAGTAACATTTACTCTCCTCCTTGATAAGCCAAGACCCTAGCCTCTGTATTCAAGAAAGTTAAAGACTTTGCAAGAGAATTGTGAGACAACCTAGTAGTATAAAAGAAGAAGTAAAAAAAATTCTTTTATATTGACTTACAAGACAGTTATATATTCTTCAAGTAAACTTAATAGAACTTTAAAAGCTTAGTCCCAAAAGAGAAATATTGTTATATATTAAAGTCCAGCTCTGCAAATAACCTGTCTTCTATAGTGGTGTTATTTCTCTTCAAACCCTACAAGTACTCAGTTTTCTACAGCAAAGTTTACTCTTATTTCAAACTCCATTTCTAGTCAGTGTTGTTTTACAGATCAATTCAATCAGATATTCATTTAGTTTGAAGCTAGACATAAACACTAATCTCACTTAATGTAAAGAACTGGTAGATATTTTGCAATATTCAGTCTAATAATTAACTATAGTTCTCAACTATAGTTACTACTGCTATTAACACTAAACTCTAGTATTAAGATAACACACTTTACTCTATCAAAACTCTCTATTTTAACTCCATTTTGTCCTCTAAAGTCATAACCAAGCAGCATATAGATAACATAGCACATAAGCTGAAATAAAGATTATTTTGAAAGCCTACAACTTCATATCCTTAATAAGCTTCTATACTTGTTAAACTTTGTCTAATCTTACAGACTTTTGCTCTCAAGTATAAACTATGTCTGATAACTATGAAATCTCAGTAGGTGCTAGCAAGCCCACTACTTATTCTATCTGGCATTATTTACCAATTACTTAGACTACTAAATACTTGTAAGAAAACCTACTACTTCATTAAGAACAAAAACCCAAACATTATATAGGCCTACCACCAATCCTATATATTTGGTGTGGTAGAAAGAGTTTATAGCAAAATATGATATGTGGAAGAGAGAAGAGGATCTAGAAAATATAGACTTCTTCCTTCTTAAGTCTCAATCTATGACTCTTATCACTAACCCTATATGGTTTGCAAAATCAACTCTGCCAAACCTCTACCAAATATTATTCTCATAATAGTCATAACTCTCTTTCTTCTACTACTGTTCAATTAGATCCTACTAGTCTATAATATTTTAGTCTTTCTATCAGAGTTCCTAACCATATAACATAATCATTCTGTAGTCAGATCAGCAATGTTCTATCTAATATTCTACTTGATTGGTATAGACTCTTTAGATATTTAATATAGTTGTTGCCTTTAGAAAACTTCATTCTATTCTCTTAGAATACTCTGGAGATAAGTAATATATTCCATAGTTACAAACAATAAACTTAGAATTTTCCTAAAGATTATAAATGTTACAACCTTAAGCTAGAGCTCAGGTTGCACTTAGGCAAAGACTTGAGAGAAGTCAAGGAGAGTTGTATAAGTGGTAAAGTGTAAGAATACAGAATAGTATCTACACTATATATACTAGTATAAAACAAGGAAACAATGTACAGTACATGAGGCATATAAATAAGACACCATGAGGAGACTGTGAGAATAAAGCAAAGTTGTGGCACCTACTATATGAGGCACTAACTGAGACTATTATGGTGCAGCCAATCATGTCGTCATACCCTTTGCCCTTCTCCATGCTGTATCCTGGAAACATCAATCATAACAATAAACTCTACACATCCCATGAACTTTGCTCAGTTATTCTAATACTACTACTCTAATTAAATTGTAAAGTATCTTACCTTAAGAAAGATATTCTACTCTAAACAAGTCTTTAAAAATACCTGCTGTTTTCTTGGATAAACAAGTTACAAGAGAACCTAAAATATA
>Ga0157364_1000125_pt1 | contig 35759 bp, 12 predicted proteins | sample AttsexASBM2_FD_111476 | JGI IMG/M metagenome (GOLD analysis project Ga0157364, IMG submission 111476) | Fungus gardens microbial communities from leaf cutter ant in Ribeirão Preto, State of São Paulo, Brazil - Atta sexdens ASBM2 | ecosystem: Host-associated > Fungi > Mycelium > Unclassified ...
TAAAAAAATGTTAACTTTTTAACTTTTTTTAATTTAAAAAAAAGTTAAAAAGTTAACATTTAAAAGTAATTTATTTAAGTTAGAATTTAATGCATTTAAAATTAAGTTAAATTAAAAGTTATTAACTTTTTAATTTTTTTTTAACTTTTAACGTTTTAACTTTAATTACTATCCAACTCTAAATAATACTGACATTTTTGTAACAATATTTGAGTATTTATTACCGATAAAATAAAAAATTGAAAATGTTTTTAAAAACGTGGAGAAGAGCAAGTGAGAGATCTATATATTCAGGTTCTCTTAGAGTCATGTTATTTAATTCTGAGATGCAGATAAAGAATGATAAAGTTTCAAGGCTGAAGGGCCGAAAGATAAAAATAAAAAAAAGAAATTAAGGGAAGAGCGAATGCCAGAGATTTCGAAGAGAACTTTCTAATAATTTTTCAACTTATTAATTTATTATATCTTTGAATGTCGTTTATTATCTCTTTTTTTTTTACATGTTTGAATGTGAACAAATATACTTGAATATAACTGATTGCGCTCTGCTATAATTTTGTAGAGCAAATCGCAAACTACAAAATCGTCCCTGATTTCGAGGGGCGCTCTCAGCGCGCATTTAGCACTGAATGCCACTGTTGTTCGAATTCCCGTGTATTTCTGCACGATGTATGAGGTACAGAGGCAGTTATGTAAAATAATTTTACGGTTGTGAAAGAAAAACAGTATTTATTATTTATTCGACTTGAGTTATTATTTGCCGCGTTAATTAACACTTGACGCTTGACGTTGAATGTTCGTTTGTAAATTGCATCTACAATCTTTTTCTTTGGACTTATAGGGCTCGCATGTGGATGACGATCTCCATATTTTCCATTCGATTTCATGTTTGTGACCGTTTGTTATCGCGTGGATAATACGAGTTAATTGGCAGATAAGACCTCCGTCTTCTGTTCTGATACCAGCTACTATCTCAACGTGATTTGCGTAAAATTCGCGCGATTGCCACGAGCAGACAGAAGGAACGAATGAGCGAATAACGCGCCAAGATTCGACTTCGTATCGCGAGGTATCGCCAGACTCGCGAGACTCGGATAAAAACATTATTCGCATGCAGCGCGCGTTTCGTTGGCTTGCGCCGCGCGTTCAGTGCCACGCGTTGCATCCGCGGAAAACGTATCGTCCGTCTGTCCGCTCGTGAAGACAAAAGTTACGGAAAAGAAAGAAAAAAAGAAAGAGAGAGAAAGAGAACGCAAGAGCGGACGCGTGCATTATCGCGCAACGGGATCAGGTACGATCGCCACGATCGTCTTCCTGCGACGCCGGAAGATCCGGACCCCGAATACGGACGCCGTGAATCGTAATTCCGGCCGCGTCGTCGCGTTTAATAGAGCGGACCGAGGAACGTGACCCGATGATACGCTACTACTGTTACGATACGGCTACTGTTACTACGTGCGCGAATGCGACAATGAAGCGGACGAGGTCCTCCCCTCCGTCAATGATACCGAGGGATATGAATGATGATATCGCGCGACGAACGACGGCGCGTTCGAGAGACGTTCAAGGGCGCCGGAAGTCGGAACTTGCCCGTCGGAAGAGGAGCGCATCCGCGAATCGACGGATTTTCGGCTCTTCCGGCGAATATTTTTAGCGTCTACGCACACAGCCGAGATATGTACAGTCCACAATAAAGTCGTGTATCAGCTTCAGGGTTAATTGCCGTTGCTCGTGATAAGTCCGACCGAACTGGGTCGGTCGGACTGGTGAACGGATAACAAGCATCACACCATTGAGGAGATATCATCCTGTTAATGGCCTCACGGCGTTAATAAATGCTCCGTTAATCCCGACAAAGCTTCACGAAAAGATACCGCACTTAAGATCGAATCGCTTCCTCATTTTTCTCTCGCTTCTCCTTGCGTGTCCTTCCTTCGGAAGGAACGCTGCGAAGGAAATTAATTGAAACTCCTCTCGCTTCCGAATCAATCAGGATTAATTGAATTAAAGTCTCTCGAACGAGTCGAATCTCTCGAGTCTAAAATAAATTCTGATACGGCGACTTATTTTGCAAGATTTCTAAAGTTCGTACACTTTTTATGAAACATTATCAGTGATATGCGCGGATCAAGGCGAGCGATAAATCGGTAAATAATTGCAACGGACGGGAGAAGATGTTGCGAAAAATGTTTCTTTGCGTTATGAATGCGGAATTTATCGATCAAAACTGATCATTGAAACGTAAATATTTCGTCGCGTGTCATTGAAGCAAATTGATTTTGCGGCGACACGATTACGCTGCATGAATAAAAAGGTCGGTGTTACGCGATCGAAGGAGAAGATTTTTCCGGCACGCCTCGACTTCCTCGTCCCTGAACGTACATCGTTGAATCTTTCATCGGTGATGATTTTATGAGTGGCGCTCCGATCTGATTAGTTCCCGCGTTAAAACAAGTCTCTCTCTCTCTCTCTCTCTCTCTCTCTCTGTTATTGCGATTAGTGTGTACTATTCTCGTACATGACGCACGTCAACGTTTTAACTGCACTCAACGAGATTCGACGTGATGATTGTATAGCTTGCCATTTCGGTGGCGTAGTTTGCAACGGAAGATATAGGTCAAAAGCAGAAGCTTTTTAAGAAAAAGAGAGGGAGAGAAAAGGAGAAATAGAGAGAGAAAGAGAGAGAGAGAGGGAGAGAGAGAGAGAGAGAGAGAAGAAAGAGAGAAGCGGAATCGCCACAGCTCTTTGGCTATCGTGTCCTTGAACATTGTTAAAATTAGCGCTTCTACGTTACAATTTCTTACAGCATGGCGTGGCGGCGCAATCATCGTCCGTTTCGAATGTTTACATTAATTTTAGATATTAACGAGCAACACCACAAGTTCCGCGGATAGCTCTTGACGTCACGTCATGGGCGAACCATAAGAGAATGGGGTAATGGCTGAACTGGGTTAGATTTTCCTAGAACTGCGCCGAAATCATTGTGAAATGTAGCTCAGGAATGTCCTCGAAGAACGTGGACGTCGGCGAGCCAAAGATATTTACATCAAATTCGTTGCACTCCGCCGAAAAACAATGAAACTGAGCGAAATTTAAATCACTTGAATTTGAAAAAACTATGTTAATTAAGCCATTGATCAAGAAATTGATATTCCAGATTATCATATTAGTTGCCCCTTCTGATTTCTTTTTTATTATTATGTATCACATATTTTTATAACATTTTAAGTAATATTTTTCAATATGTTTATTATATTTCTTGTATAATATTCTTGACATTGTAATAATTAATGGTTGTTTAATGTACATTTCTAGCAATAATCTCTGCCGTACGTATATGTTTATTAATTGCCTTTCAAGATTTTTTTCGCTTTAGTCATAGGCGATTCTATTTCAAGAAATAATAAGTCTCACAAGAGAGATACCGAAGATAAGAAAAATACAATGTTTTTCGGAATAATTTTTAAGAAAAAATGCGGTTGTCGAACAATTAACGTGTGAAGTTTCTTTCCAACATTCTCAATCTGCATGCATTAAACCCCGCGAAGTTAATTTGTGATTATGATGGTAACGGTACGAAAAACGTTGTGGGAGGTGAATTTGTAGGCTGACCGTTCATTAGATAATCATGGCCTACATTCTTGAAACATCTGATAACGCATGCTCATAAAGCGAGCGTCTCAGTCGTATGAAAAATGTGATACGGTTCATATACGTTCCAACCTCCATCCTACCGCGAATAACTCGTTTATGCGTGCCTCTTGGGTGTGAGGTGTACCTAACCGTGACCCCAATTGATAGAAGGTATGACGTGTTTCGTGACACCCTGTCGTTAGTACGTGACACCCACACACCTTCTCCTCTCCAGTTTTTTGAATAAAATTGGCTGACGCCTGATCTTTATTAGACGTCATTAATGAATGTTTGTTTTATATAAATATAAAATTGAAAGAAATATCTGAAATATCACTATGGGAGTGATTTTGAATTTTGATTAGATTCGGATTAAGTGGGCAAAAGAAAAAATTCATTCACTTTAAGTCTCATTTTATCGATGAAATGTTACTAATCTTAATAAACGCTTCTATAATTTATCATTGCATTTATGGTTAATTTCATTACGTACGAGACCATTTTTCTTTATAGTTAAATTCTCTATAATCTCATTCTGCATTGTTATTAAAGGATTCATTTAAATCGCATAGCTTAATTTCTTCTTTTCGTACCATCAGATGTTCAAAACAAAATGTATAAATTACAAACTTTTACTTACAATTAATGTAGTTACACAAATATCTTGTTTGAGAAGGAAATTATATTTTACATAGCAATAATTTTTGTTATACGATAAAGATAAATAGGATTGAAGCAATGCTATAAGTGACTCAGATCCTTTGCAAGACTAAATGTAACCATTATAACTGCACAATATAATAACTGCTCTGTTTTCCATTCGGATCAACGAGTGGTGTCTGCGATTTGAAAACACTTAAGAACACTATTGAAATAATTTAAAATCGCCTGACATATTTAATCCTACGTGAATGTTTCTGTTTCGTACATACAAGAATTAATAGAACTAAATTCTTCCAGCGGCAATTGTATACAGTTTTGGTTTATTTAGCAAAAATTCTAAATCATTAGACAAGCCACGTGTTCCCCTACAGAAACATCAAACTACAGATATTGCTTTTTCAGCTTCATTGCAATGTATTTGGCGATGGTTTCTTCCTTATTTGCAGGCTCACATAACTCACATTCTCACTTGTACGCATACTTCCGTAGAGAATATATCTTCACATATCGTACAATTTATTTGAACTCGACAATACTCCAAAATATAAAAATCTTATTCGCTCCTCGGACTCTCTCTCTCTCTCTCTCTCTCTCTCTCTCTCTCACGATACATCTACAATGTCTGTGTCATTCTGTTTACATTATTAAGTCTAATATTTATCGCAGGTGAAGATCCAATGCTTAGCGACCAACAGCAATACCGATACATGACTGTTGATGACATGAAGTCCATGGGGGATGACTCGATGCGCGTGAATGTGACGGACGACGAGAGAGATAATCGACATTCCGGAGGTAAGTAAACATATAATTGGGTCCTCACGTACATTTCGCCAGATATGTTCGCCACAGTAATATCATCAAGTCGTTATCTGTGCTTTCGAATCTTTTTCATTAATTATTGATGATTTTGCTAAAAATTAGATTTGGAATTTATTCTATATTTACGTATTCTCTCTGTCCCGATATTATTTTTTAAGCGATTTTATCTATCTTATCCATTGTTTATACAATTCTACTGATAATTCGATAATTTTGCTATATTGATAGATTACACGAGGAACGCGAGATAATAGCTGTATGTTTTGTAGCACTTAATATTCCGCTACGTATCGCAGAACCGAACGTTCGATTATTCTGCACATTGCGTTAATCAGATTAGCTCATCCTCGGAAAATAAATTTAACGTGCATGGCAATGTGTTTTCTAGCGCCAACCATAACAGAGATGATTACGAAAGAACATTATCAACGTACAAACGCGGCCAATCTTAAACCAGACAATGTAGACATCAATAGGCATCCTGTGCATGTCGGGTATGTAATATTTTACATCTACTTTTTTTTATCTCATTTTAGCATTATTAATTAAAATTAAAATAAAGGATATTTAAAATGACGAAATTTCATTTTTTACAATTATATGATTTATTTCGGAATTTTATTTAAATTCTACAATTTAAGCTCAAAAAGATACATTTTTTGCATCGTATTGAAAAGTTGTGCAACAAATTTTACTGTAAATATTATTGAATTTAAAATTTTTAATATTCGATTAAACCATAATAAACAATGTAAGGATTACATATAAAGGATTTTTTTAAATGTTCATGATCGTAATAATTTTTTCTGATTTAACTCAAGTAAATGTTATTTCCTTCTATTGATAATTAAGACATCAAAAAAACATTAATCAGCAAGATTAAATTATAATTGCATGGTGTGCCGTATATAATATTAAAATTATAACATTACGACATGCTCAAAATTCGACGCATATTACTGATGATCTAATATTTACTTTGATTTGAATTTATTCGACAGTGAGAAAAATATCTTGCATATATGTAAAATTGAAAACTTCATTAATGTATATACGAAGCAGCTTGGAACGATTATTATTGTTCTACGAAAATCGTCGTTTTTACAATCTCAAGTAAACAAAACAAATATAATATTTTATTTTCTTATTCTATTTTAGAGATTTAAGAGATTTTAGAGATCAGGCTTTAATATTTTCAACGTAATATAATAAGAAAATAGTCTTGATATTGATTTAATGTCAAAATTTCGCTCAGTTTTACACGCACCAATCTTTTTCTATTGTAATTGTGGAGATTTTTAATTTTAGATGAGATAAAATTATTATCTAATCTAATATCACGGGAAATGCAATCTACGATATATTACGCGGCCTTGTACTCCGATATACATATCGCGATCGATGCTGTATTGATACTACGAAACAATAATGATGTGTATTATAGTATGATGTAGTTTGTGTGTTGGTGAAAGTTTTCTGCTGTGATTAATCTTACAAATGGATTGGCTATCTAATGAATTACTCATTACTTTAATTTGATCATCTTAATTTCTGATTGGTAACAAAACAGATTTTATATAATTATAAGCAATATGGTGGTCGATAATTTTCTTTACTCTTATTTTATTTTAGACATTGTTTCTTTAATCGAGATTATTTATTATTATTGTTGATAAAATTATAAATAAAACATTATAGAATGAACGTGTTAGTAAAATATTAATATGTGAAATATTAAATTGAAAAAAAATATTGAAAGAATAAAATTATGCATTTTGCGAATCTGGATGGAAATGTATACATGATTGTACACAAGTTTCACAATATAAATGGTTTCATATTTATTCTCATGTTGAACCTAAAGATTTACGTTATCAACGTTATCAACGTGCGATCGTTGATAATTTGTTTGCCTAATATCTATATATCATAATAGATGATATTTTATTCAAATCGTGTGCAATATTTACTTAATTCAAATCTATATTAGATTTAGCATACACATTGTGGTATACATTAACTTAGAACTACTTTAGAAAATACTTTTTCGATGTAAATGTGTCCGATATAGAAAGAAAAGAAATATGCCACATGTAAAAATTTAGCTTAAATATTTCAATTCTCACGAAATATATACTCTCGTTCGTTTATTTCTTAATATACATATGTATATTATATATGTCATCATAATATGTATATAAGTTAACTTGTTGACTGTGAGACATAATCATATAAGATCGTAACACAATGTAATAAACGTAGTATCGAAACACGTGATATATTGTTCATAATGAATTTTTTGTGCTACGATTTGTTTTATACTTAATTCGTAACAGAATTTGCGATAGTTTACAGTCATTCAATCAGCTCAACAAGAACGCTTGATATTCTGGTTACAGCCTGCTTGTTTGTAGCGAAGTTCGATTATTTAGTGTTTAGCATGCTGTTTTTTACATTTCACTTGGACGAACGATTCTTTGATCAATGTACTTTCGTTTATCACTGACAATTTGTATTAACCGCCTGGCTGATTTGGACAGAGTGAAGAATATTCGCAATGATAAAATTTTTTCCTCTTACGTAGAAAATCTTGATTGTTGTTGTTTCGCCTATCTGTTTAACAATGATGCAACATTCTTGATCGAATTATTTCTGCACGTGACACTATATATTCAAAAGAAAAGCACAGAGCACTTCTGTAATGATTAAAAATGAATGTAATGACAACAGAAAAGAGTGCTACTTATATGAGCGAGATAAGCATGAGCATGATAAGCAAGATTATTATTCGGATAATCAAACTCGGTTTTATTTTGAGAATAGCGAGTCCCTAGAGTCCCTATGCACCTCGCTGGCAGCTCTCAGTACCGCACCGAAGGGACAAGGGATGTGGAGGGACAGGTACACCTTTACATTATCTTCCCTTTCCTACTGAATTTGATAAACGAGTCTTCTTGTTTTATGAATTTTTTTGCATAATGACAAATTGTTATTATGCAAATTGTTATTATTACTAGTTATTATTAAACATATTAATATCTATAAAAAAGAAAATTATATTATTGGTTACTTAATAAAAGTAACGGTATACAGTTGTAATTGATCTGTCCAAAAATGAATGACAAGATATTAAGCATGTTAATATTTATAAAAAAAAGAATCGTTCTTCCAATAAATTGTTAAATAGTAGAAAGTAGAAAGAAGATTTCAACGTTGCAATAGCTGCTACTGGATGTTTTTCTCTTGTATAATTATTTTAAGTTAGATTATTTCGCGCGGATTACACGCAACGGAATCTGTTGCGTTAATTAGTTTGCTAATAATTTTGAAGCGATGCAGTTTAAATGAATTCGAGTTCTCGTGTACAGTCGAGGACGATCACTGTTCCAGATCACAACAGATTTCGGAGCGTCATTATTTTAAGTTTCTTTCCTCGAAGTACGTGTCTTCTTTTCGCAGAGTGTGAGTGTGTTACGTTTTTCTCTCTACTATAATACATAATTATTATTGTTATTTCTTGTTTCGTAGTCGTGTACAATAGAAAAGTGGCTTGCGTGTGATGAGTGCACTTTACGAAGTGATCAGCGACAATCATCATCATCATTATCATCATCATCATTATCATCATTATCATTATCATTATTATTATTATTATTATTATTATTATTATTATTATTATTATTATTATTATCATGAACAGGAGCACATTTTACGAAAACGAAACACAATGGAAACGAATCAAAAGAAATTAAGGAGAAAAAGAATCACATAACGAATCAAATATCTCGTGTAAATTGAATTTGATTTTACGAACAAAAATTTTGTAAAAATGTGCCAATATTAGCGATATATCATCTCTTTATTATATCATCTCATCATCATGTTTATGAACGAATGAATACTAACGCGTTTTTTATTTTGTTCCCGATCCTCTCTGTTATTTTATTTGCGCTACTAGCAGAATTCCACAGTGGAGAAAGTAAGTGATCTTCTCATCAATCTTAGCTTCTGCAGTTTGCCGTGTATATACATCACCCCCTTGATTTTCTTTCGATTATTCTTCTTTCCGTCGTTATACACAGCCTATATGTCGCCGCACAACCCTCTGTAGTCGCTGATTTTTATTCTTAGAAACATCGTACATCATACATCACTCGGCAAACACAGCTCGTTTAATGAAAGATGAGTCATAAAATTTAATTTCTTGAGAAATCAGTAAAACTTGACATGAAAAAGTGCATAATGAATGGAATAGCAGGCACGTATGCCTTGCAGTTATCTAGAATATTTTCTACGTTCTCGGCGATAAATTATTCAATAAAAACATACGTAAACGCGATTTACAGAGGCGTCGACGAATTTAGATGGAACTTAAAATGAAAAACAAATTAATTGCGGCTACTCTTTAGTAATTTCATATTTGAACAATCGTAATAATCGACAAGTGTCAATATCGTGGAAAACATTCTTGCTGAGCTGTCCGCTGCGTGATGTATTGTATATACATTGCACAATTCTCTTGTGAATATTTCACAGGCTTATCAGTGAGATTCTCGGCACCGACATCATTGTATGCGGTAGTTTAAGGGCGACTGAATGAAACCAATTTGTTTTAATCGAATTAGATGACACTTTCGTTGCATTCAATGTCGGTAGTTTGATGCTTGTGACTGTATCACATCCATATGATAGACATCTCACGTAGGAATATTCATAGATTTGGCCTACATATGTAGCCGTTTTATTTATCTCTTATTTTGCCACTTATATATACACAAACACCTTGTATAGCTCGTTTCATCTCATAGAAATGTCCACATGGATTCGACCTGTATAGATAGCTGTTTTATTTATATCTTATTTTGCTGTACATTCCTTTATTGTTGAATATTCTTACTTATTCACATTACATTAAGCCAAAGTAATTAATTTAATTTACGCACAACAATTAGGTGTCGGTAGAATGTAGTTAAATTATCTCACAAATTATCTCACTGTCACTGTAGGAAAGACACGTTACAGTCGATAATATCATGGTATTATGGCGATCAAAGCGCATTGTCTCTAAATTTTAACAATAATTTCATAAAATCATAATCTCCGATTCACAGATATCACGCTTATATAGTACAATTTCTCAAGAATTATGCTTTCTGGCTTTGCGCACTTTTCGTAATAATTAATTACGAGTTATCCAGTGCATTGTGACTGACATTGATGTTAGAATTATATCATATATATATATATACTCAATTTTTTATTTTTTACTGTGGTATTTGTTTATTGTGATTTCCATGAAATTGTGGTCAAACATTGCTGTAACACTCTATTCTCTAACTTTTTTATATCGTTTACAGCGGAATCTTTTAGAATACAAATAATATATAATAAAATTGTTCTATTTTCATATGGAAATTAAATTGCTGTAAACGTTTAATAGCTCAACGAAACAATAGCACGCGCGCGAAAGTAATGTGTCGAGGACACACATATTTTTGCGTAAAATAGACCTTGACTGTATGTATCTTGCAAGCAGCCTCCACATATATAATGTAATTTTTTTATTGCAATTTTTTATATTATTCCGAACGATTTCTTATAATGTGTCGTAAGTAAACGAATGTAACGCATTCTCAAAATCTCCTCAGCTTCCTGGTTTCCTTCTTGGTGGATGCAAGAGGCGGTGCGATGCGCGGATGCAGGCATAGTGGCGTCCGCGTGATTGTTCCACCGCGTAAAGCCGCAATGCCTATGCGCGTCACTTGTAGATACCTGAGGAGAGACAAATTGACAAACCCACCTCCCCTGATGGAGGGAGAAGCGTTAGCCAGTCGCATCCTCGAATTAGGTCCTGTCGGTGCAAAATTCTTGGGGTATGTTCCTCAAACATTTTTCATGATTTTATTTTTTTGTTCCGATTACTTTCGGTTTATACTTATTGCGTATTTTCGTATTAACGATAAGTATAAAGTATAACTGAAGATTTGCCTTTTAGAATAATTTTATTATTTATTATACAATTGATGATTATGACGACAAATCCTTTTCAAATGTTAAGACATGTTTTTGTACAGCCCTGTTATCATAGAAGTACCACATTTCGCGTCGCTGCGCGGAAAGGAACGAGAAATAGTAATTCTACGATCAGACAACGGAGAGACCTGGCGCGAGCATACCTTGGAAGCCAGCGAGGAGGCTGTACAAGATGTGCTTAACGAGAGCTTTGAGGGAGAAGGTATGATTCAAATTTCCTTCCTACCCCCCTTTCTATTCCCAAGTGATTCCCAAGTGAGAACAAACATTGAGTTAAAGGACCACCTTGACATTTACATTTCCAGAACTAAGCCAGCTAGAAGATCTCCAAACGTCTCGTATCGTAAGGATACTCACTGTAGATTTCCCACATTACTTCGCGGTAGTATCTCGCATCCGGCAAGAGGTCCATGCGGTTGGTCCCGAAGGTGGCACCGTGTCGTCATCCGCTGTACCACAAGTACAAGCTGTCTTCCCGCAAGCGGCCCTTACTAAGAAGATCAGAGTCGGTCTGCAGGTATTTTTCCGTTTCTCTTCATCGATTAAATATATTATATTTACATTCCCATCTGCATCTTTGGCATTTAAATACGTTTAGTTACTTATCATATAGGCAAAGAAATTGATCATTTTTTAATTTTAAAATTTTAATCGCCTACGTCTCTATAAATTAAGAAATTAAAAACTTTTGGTTTAAAAAGCAAAAATAAATAATTGATTATATCTAATAATATTCTCCAGACCTAGATCTTTCCACAAGTTATTTATTGTAACATATAGGCACATCCTATACCGACGGATCTGGTGGCCAAATTACTTGGAAATAGAGTGGCTGTGTCGCCGATTGTTACCGTCGAACCGAGACGAAGAAAGTTCCACAAGCCGATAACTTTAACTATTCCAGTACCACAGGCGGCTAATAAAGGCATGATCAACCAGTACTCCGGAGATGCGCCGACTTTGAGACTCCTGTGCAGCATAACTGGTAATATATGCTTGCACGTAACATTGTAGAGCAGCGTACCGTCTTACTGGAAAATCTCTTACCGATAAACGGCTGAATTAATATTATACACCGCATACACCTTTGGTGTACATATATGCTCTTGCCGAACTTATATTGCGCATTCGAGTATCTATTCGGGGATTTAATTGTAGTTTAGCAAGCATGAACGCAGTCGGTAGGCTATCTTGTCTGTTCTCAGGTCGCTCGGGACTACGATCGAACCAAGTATCGTACGTTGCACGAGAGGATTGCTTAAATGGTAGCAGCACTTTTGTAACTCATTTATGTTTAGTATGGTAAACGTAAATGTCTGTACGATTCCTAACTTGCACTAGTATGTAAAAATGTTTCAGTATGATTTTTCATTTAAACATTTTCATTTAAATGGGAAAAATCGATTTATGTATGTGAATGTTGGAAGATATGTCATGTTTTGTCTTAAATAATTTCTTTTATTATCCATTATCGAGATATGTCCCGAGGATCTTCGGATAGAGATTTAAAAGGGAGATGGTAGCTGCATGTTTCATAGAAACATTTTCGTTGAGTATCATTATTGTATACATACCTTGTTGTGATTCATTGTTAATGCTTGCATATTGTTAGGATTGAGTCATTTAGGTATGGATTATCAATTAAAGTAGATAACATTTTACTATACCTAGCCCATTGTTAAGAGTTAACTTTAAAGTGTTTCAGCACATTCGTTTGGTAATCGCTTTAATATATTAGTAATTTGTGACTTATATGAAGCTATACTCGTATGTACATATATAATATATAGGTATATGTATATGTATATATGGGATTATATATAATGTCCTTTATAATACCCAATAATCATATAATCTAAAAAGATTTATATAACAATATTACATATACACTGAATACTATCACATTTAATTTTATTTTAATCGTAATCTATTAAAAATATATTTCAAGTATTAATATTACAATATCCCTAAAATCGTTCTCAGAAAAAAATACATAATTGTGATTTTTTATCTTTCTTTTAAAATTTTAATGTCATTATTTTAATCATTTTTTTAATAAAATAACAAATACATATTGATTAATATTTTATGATAGTATTTTTCCTATTTATCACTTAATTTTTATCTTAAATTCATACACCTATAATTGCTTTCTACACATTTCGTATATAACGCTTCCTCTTGATTTTGCAAGCATTATCATTTAGTCGATCATGTATTTATTTTTATATTACATTCACACATTGATAAAAAGCACCTAACAACAGCGCACTTACAGCGACCGTTTTTAAATGCGAAGTTTCCTTTGTCTGATTTGAATGAATTATTGATTATTATTAATATCCAACATTATTTATGCATATCCCCTAATTTGTATTCAATTAATTGCTCGTATTTAATCTCGGTCGTGCAAAAATATACCATACACATTTCACTTTTGTCACCTGCACATTTGCAACACGGACATATTTTAATAATGTTATTGGACTTGGCATGTATGTCGTTCAGGGGGTCAGACTCGGGCAGTCTGGGAGGACGTCACAGGCTCGACGCCGTTGACCTTTGTGAAAGATTGCGTTTCCTTCACCACCACAGTTTCCGCCCGCTTCTGGTTAATGGACTGCCGTAACATTTCCGATGCCACGAAAATGGCCACGGAACTATACACGCACGCGACACATGTGCCCTTTATGGCTAAGTACGTTTCAATTGATGTGATATATATGTGTGACATATATGAATTTTCAGTAATAAATTACATAGAAATGCAAATTATACAGGAAGTAATTACTTTGATACTTGCTTTACGATAGATTCGTCGTGTTTGCAAAACGAGTAGATCCATTGGAAGCGAGACTACGTGTATTCTGTATGACGGACGACAAAGAAGACAAAACTTTAGAGCATCAGGAACATTTTACAGAAGTTGCAAAGAGTAGAGACGTCGAGGTAACTGTCGACAATAAAAATGCCGTTAAAGTGTTCGTGAGTTATGCATAGCTTCTTAGTTACTTAAGATGTCATTAAATTTTTTAATGCTGTAGGTTCTTGAAGGAAAAACGCAATACATGGAATTTTCGGGAAATCTTGTACCCGTTCTGAAAACGGGTGAACAGCTGCAATTACCGTTTAGAGCTTTCAAGGAAAATAGAGTTCCGTTTACCGCAAGAATAAAGGATCCGGATGCCGCTGATATGATGGGTCGAATTATGTTTATGAGCGAACCTAAGGTTCCGAGAGGTGAACTGCCGCAAACGCCAATCTGTACACTAAATATTTTGCTGCCGGAAAAAATTTCTCCGGATACCGCGGTCTCCGAGCTTGATTTGTTGGAATTGTCAAAGAACTATAGTTTCCTACGAGATGGTGGAATAAGTATGTGTAAACTATAACAATGTGTGTAATAAAATGAAAATTAATTATTAATTTTCATTTGTTATCAAAATTTTCTTCTATTTTACACATCAAATATTATTTTTAGGCAGACCAGATGCAATACATAGAGCGACCATTCGATTAACAGATATCGCCAATCTATTGGATAAAGATTGGGAACCATTAGCAGAAGAATTGAATATCCCACCTAACGACGTGGCTCTAATAAAACAAGAATATCCCGATAAACCTGCACAACAGGCCGCTGCCATGTTCAAAATCTGGCAAAACAGTGGAAACAAAGCCACAGGTGAGACATTACGTAATTTATTTACCTTTACATCACAGCATGTTAATTTTCAGTGAATAAGAGTTGTGATAGCTTGCTTTGATAACTTTAAAAAAAACCTGTTTCCCAGCAAGGTCAATTAATTAGACACGCGCGCTATAGTTGAGTCAGGCGTGAGGAATCTTTTCTAGCAACGTAGATGTAATGATCTCATTGTGCATTATTATGCCTGACATAAGTCTACACGCTTCGTTCCCTCTCCTTCCTTCCTGCTAATGGCATTGACTTGCACATAACTCACGGTGTTTCTGCAATCAGAAATAACAAGTAGTCGTGATTCCGCAGTACGTGATCGACAGTCGTGCAGTGAAAGTGATTAAATTCTGAAATACTTCTTTATTTATATCGATTTTACATATCTCCGAATTACTTGTATTTATGTGAATCTGTATTGCCGAGATTATTTAATATTTTTTCGATATATTTCTTGCGGAAAAATTCTCGGGAAAATAATACGTGTTTTAAGATTGTTCTATTTTAAATTTGTTAAATTTTAATTATTTTGATTTTAAAAAATATATAAATATATAAATAGAAAAAGGAAAACAATGTTTATAACTTTATATCAAGAATATGAAAATTATAATCGTTATACAAGCGAACTCCTAATAATATTTCGAAGATGTCCTTACCAACGTTCGCAAAATGCAATACATTCAGGTCTGTGTAAAATTAAAAAAAAAGTGAATAAGAATATAATTGGCTATAAATTTTAATGATACAAATATCGAATCCTTGTAAATGTATCCTTGCTTTTAAAATTATTTAACACTTGTAATATTTAAAATACATATAAAACAATTTGTAACATTACATATATGTATTAAAATAAATATTAATAATATATTGATTTATAGTGTACTTAAAAAAAAATATACTTAAAAAAAAATATAAAATTCATATTGATGATTAAAATATCACGTGACGTCCTTTATTTGCAGGAAACACGTTAGAAAAAGCTCTTAATAAGATCGGACGAGAAGATATAGTAAACAAATGTATCTTCAATGTTGAGTTAGTGACTGACGACGTTGAAAAAGCTGTGGCGAGAGTCAGACTGGATCAGCCAGGATTTGATTCTCTTAAGGAGGAATTAGGACCGTCGAGAGACACGTCACTTCGCCGTGATGCAACTATGGATCCTAAAATGGACCCTGATTATGAAGAGTCTGATAGAATGAAGGTGCGCACTTTATGTAAATCTGGGAGAGAGAGAGAATCTACATGCATAATTGTAGTATAATTCAAATCGTCATGCAACAAAACAAACTATCATTAATAAAAGATACTATTTTATCGTTTGACCTTATTCTCGTTATCTAACGAATACTATTATTGAGCACAATTGAAGAAGATACTATCCACTTCACTTTATATCTTGTAATAGCTCTTTTATGTATGCTACAACAGTTAAAAGGCTTATACATAACAGTAATTTACTCAAATAACTACTTCTCCAAGAGCGTGGGATTCTTATAATTACCAAGATAAAGCGCAATTCTTTCTTTATTCCAGGACTCTGAATCATTGGAGGATCTCAGTATCACTGGCACAAACGATAAACGTAAGTGCAAATAGTAATATTTATAAATTTAATTTTATTATTACTCGCTCTTGCATTGCGTTTTAACGTTACATGTACAATTTGTCAAAAATTATTCAACATTATACATTTTTCTTCTATTATATTACAATACATACTGCAATAAAAAATGTGACGTCACGGCTCACAATACTTGAATGAATGATGCACGCTACGCCACAACGCGTGTTATATAGTTATCAAATACATAGAATGAACACTTTTACTCGTGCTTACTTAGAAAACGTTAGTCAACGCTTGCCGAGCAATTTTACTGTGGCCACATATATCCATTACATTCGTCATGCAATGTCTCACATCAGCTCGCGTTACCTCCATGTCTCTTCGTTTACGCATTTTCTGCACTTCACAGCCAAAGAGCACATCACAATCACAAACGGCACTGTATTCAACGGAACCTCGACCCCCATCAAAGACAAATATGCGAGTGACGAGAAAGAGCTCAGCGACATGATGGCTGATTACCTTGAGCACAAATGCCATACGACCGACACGATGAGCAAAAAGTCGCTTGACGAAGTGGACGATCCGGAGAAAAAACGTCAGAAAGCGATCGCCGATGCCAACAAGATAGTCTCTGGTAAGTGAGCTTGAAAGCGATTGGAATGAACGGTGCGGGTTGAGGGGCCGTGCTTATAATACTCCTGGCAAAGAATCGGCAGCCGTTAATCGAGTTTTAGCGGAGTTAAAAATCGCCAAATCGAGATTACATTTATACATACATCTACTATAAATTCAGCAGCATGATTGGATTAATGCTGCGGGCGCACGCTTGATCCTAAGGGATCGACTTACTCGTATTAACCATGTGTCGACGAACTGCGTTTCGCCGAACTCGCTAAACCTCATTAGATCGGAAATACCTTTCCTTTTTAGTGATATCGTGTTCATAGTTATGAAGTCTATTCGCTTAAAAATTTTCAAATAATGCACGAGATGTACAACTATGTTTTTCAAATAGCTTTATACATTTATTTGCGCGTTTAGCATTATTGTCTTTTCTCTTACTGTTTTTCGGTGAATTTTCTTGTACATTCCTATAGACGAATGTTATTTCTTCATTTGTAAAAATGATACATGTTATTGTTATGCAGTTATGTCACAACAAATGCACATAATTACTTTTAATTGTATTGGCGTATAGACTATTATATGCCAATAACATAGGTTCGAAGCAGCTATATTTCAATGCTAATCTATTTCGTACATTGAATTTTCACTTGTGATTTATTATTGTCATTTATGATGCAAGCTTTAATTTTTTGTACGTAAGTATTCAATCAACAGTGTGCACGATCTTATTTCAGCGAAACGTTGCGGTTGAATAAATGCTAATACAATGAATAAGGAATATTATTATTATGATTGTGGACACGATTCACGTCAATGCATAAAAATTTGTCTCAGCTTATAAAGAACAACGTACGTTTGCAGAGTGCAAGTAACGTACGTGAGCACTAAACATTTGTCTCTACGCCGTCCACTCACAGGTTCTGGAAGCCAATGCGGATCTCTTCAGAATTTTACCAGCTTGCTTTTATTTTAATATAAATAATAACGGATTATTTTATCTCGGCCTATCTCAAACAGCTGTTACTTATATTATATACAATAATTTTTATATACTTCATTTAATCATCCCCACTAATATCCTTAATATTTCGCGAACACTTTTAGATTAATTTGTTTCAGCAAGGTTTCGCTGCAATTATTTGGCGTTGCATGAATGGCCAACATGTGGGCCTAATTGTGTGCGCGCACGGAGCAGCTGTCATTAGAAAAGATCGTTGTCGCATAGGCCATCAGAATATCATTTCCTTTACCTATAACAGATAGATTAAAAATTACTAAAGTCATTACTAATAGCAATTGACTGTTGTTGTTATTTAAAACAGTAATCAAGAGTTCTTTGTGAAGCTGAATATATGTCCAATTTATATTCTCTAACAGCTTCATTTTAGTACCTTTAGCGTTCATTTCATAGTTAATATTATAATACTAATTGTAATATTTTCACAGAAAAACATTTCGAAATTGCAAGCTACTGAGAACGTTTCAATACAATTTATTGAAAAATCAAAGTACGTATGTACGTTACCAGTATTGATTGTTGGTAGCAATTGATGTTACTTCTCCTTCTTGAATCACATTTGCCTTGCGTATATAACGATGTAGTGAGAAGATGGCTGCTCCACAGCACATACACTCCACGCACAAACCACACTACTACAGTCTAACCGCAGTTCAATCAAAAGAGCAATCAAAGAGCGAGCCAGCTTACACTAATGATGACGAAATTGACAATAAAATTGTGTTCCTTTATTTTGCTATCACGTATATAGATGCCTAAAATATATTATACTTAATTAACAGGTGTAATAGCAGACGCAGAGAAAGAGAAGGGGAAGTTAGCGAAGGAAGGGTGGTCGGTGGTTTATGATGATGATGATGCGCGGGACAATAAAGAGGCGCGGGGTGCAATAGGGCAGACTGCAATTAATGTTCGTTTAAATCAAGCGGCCATCGAGCCAGAAGGTTTCGTTCCCAAATTAGAGCAAATTCCTAGTATCGAACCGCCGATGATTAAACAATATCGTGATAGGACGCCGGATCCCAAAGTTAGCACTTCAAAAACAATAGTTTCTGTTAGTGATGATCCGAAAGTAGATCAGACAGTAATAACTAAGACTACGGTAATAAAACAGACTCCGACTGAGACCGTGACTACGAAAGAAACGGTAATAGTTTCCCCCGATAAAAAAGACGTTGTTAGCGAGAAAGAGAAATTATCTAAGGAGGGTAAGGAAGTCGACGAAAAGTTGGGCGCAGTTCCTACGGACGCGATTGTTACGCAAAAAACAGTAAAGGTCGACACAATAATTCGAATTGATCAAAAGAAGTCAGAAATAAAAACTCCAGCAGACAGGAATAAAGATAAAGATAAGGAGAAGGAGAAGGATAAAGAGACTGTTACGAAGATTGTGAAAACAGCTTATGAAGATGTTTATAATGTGCCGCATTCGGCAGACAGCACGGAAGAAAAATCAGACGAAGAGAAGAAAACAAAGGATAAGAGCGGTGGAATTTTTTCAGGAATTTTTAAAGGCTCCAAATTGAAGAGAGGCAAGAAAGGTTCAAAAGACACGTCCTTTGACAGTGGTGATGAGGAATCGAAGGCTGTCCTAACGAAAGTTTCTGAACAGCAGTCAGAATTTCCTTCTACCGAAGTAATGGATTCATATTTTGATAGCAGATTACCAGAAATCACAACTGCACCCGATGTAAGATCAGCTACTGTAGAATTTTTAGAAGATTCTCGACGAATCGCTGCAGGTATGCATGTATCTTACGAAGGTCTTGCTAAGCCAGTGGAGAAAGAAGACAAAAAAACAGAGGCTGCTGAGACTGATGATGACGGTAAAGATAAGACGAGCTTTTTCTCGAGTTTGTTCAAAAGTAAGTCTAAAAAAGATGAAGATGGATCTGTCTTACCTGTTATTCATGTTGAGAAACCTAAAGAATCTGCAGAACAAATCGCAAAAAAAGAAAAGAAAAAGCTGGCAGCAATCGCAAAGGAAAACGAAGAATTATTGGAATTACAAATGAAGGAAAAGGAGAAAGAGACCGAAGCATCTCAGATTGTCGAAGTGCCTAGCATAATCGAAAAAGAAACGGAAAAAGCCATGAAAACTGGTGCGAAAGTCATCGAGGATACTAAAAGCAAAGCAAAGATCATTTCAACGGATGAACAGTCATCTAGTAAGGATGAAAAAGAAGAAGATCAAGTAAAGGAGAAGAATAGCTTCTTCGGCATCTTTAAGAGTCCAAAATCCAAGGACAAAAAGCTCAAATCGAAGGAAACATCTTTTGACAGCGGCGATGAGGAAATGAAAGCCGTAACGGAGAAACTCTTGGATGATACGCAGAAAGTTGCTGAAGATTCTAGCGTATTACCAATTGTGTACAAAAGCGATGGCACAAAAGTCACTCCCAAAGAGGTACGTACTTTCATGTCGACTACTCATTACGACGATATTCCTGCGGATAAAGTCAGTAAATCTTATGATGTTGTACAAACCACGATAAAGATTGGGAAGACCATCCACGAAGAGGTAAACGGGAAAGTGGATAAGGAGAAAATTCAAAAGGAAGAAAAAAAAGATATCGAAAAACCTGCTGCAGAAATAAAATCCCATACGTCAGAACCGAAAGCATCCGAGACGGAAAAAGAGATGAGCGATGATATCAAAGAAAAGAGTGGCGGCTTTTTCGGTATGTTTAAGAGCCCGAAACTCAAAAGTAAAAAGAGAAGCAGATCCCGAGAGCATAGTTCTTCGAAGGAGACCTCTTTTGATAGCGGAGACGAAGACATTCGATTGGCAACGGCGAAACTTCTAGAAGACACAATACAGATGGCAGAGAACTTGAAGCAAGCTGAAGAAGAGTTATCAGAGAGTGTTACAAGAACTCCGCCTATAGATGAGAAGATAAAAAAATCTATCATTCTCGAAGATGAAGCTGTTGAAAAAGATAAGGGAAGCGGCATTTTCGGTATATTTAGGAGTCCCAAACAAGCGAGAAGTTCCAGATCCAGGAGTAGATCTAAGGAGAAGACATTTTCGCTCGAATTGCCAGATAGTGGTCACGAAGACTTACGAAAAGTAACTGCAGCGTTCCTGGAAGATTCACGGAATATGGCAAATATCATGGACGAATTGACAGATTCGAAAGATAAAGATGATAAATTATCAACAGAGATAAAAAAAGTTGATCAGCACATCACAATTGCAGCAGAAGACGTTAGTAAAGCTGTTAAGGATAGTAAAGACGTGATTGCCAAAAAAGTAGAAGAGAAAACACGCGATGTTGTCGATAGCGCTGAAACTGCAAAAGACAAAACGACTAAGGAAGTAAAAAAAGCAAAAGATAAAGGTACAGGATTCCTATCGGGGATATTTAAAGGTGCGAAGCATGCCGTAGAGGAAACATCCGACGACATCAAGGAATTCTTAGACGATACGAAGAAAGAAGCTGCTTTAGAGGAAGCACGAGCCAAAGAAGTGACAGTCACTGATTTGAAAAATCTAGAAGCGAAAAAAGATGTTTTAGTAACAGGCGCGAAGGACATTGCTGACAGAACCGACATTAAAGAATCCAAAGATAAGACGGTGTCCATTGTGAAGGGAAAGAAAGAAAAAGTCTCGGAGAAAATTTCGAAAGATGTAGAGAAGGCAACGGATCATGCAAAAGCAACTACTGAAAAAGCTATAACAGATACAAAGAAAGTAGATGAAAAAATAGAAAACACTGCAAAGGATGTTGTACAAGCAGATACAGAAATTAAAGATGCAATTATTACAGAGATAAAGGAGGATGCAAAAATGGAAGAAAAATTATCATCCGAAGTTGAATCAGCTGAAGATACTGCAGCATCTGCTAAAGACAAAGCTACCAAAGAAGCGAAAAAAATTAAAGAGAAAGGAAGCAGTTTTTTCTCTGGTATATTCAAAGGGGTGAAACATGCCGTAGAAGATGCAGCTGATGATGTTAAAGAATTTATGGATGAAGCAAAAAAGGAAGCTGTATTAGAAGAAGAACGAGTTAAAGAAAAGGCTGCTGCAAGTCTGAAAGATAAAAAAGACATTGCTGTGAGTAAAGCTCAAGAAACTACAGATAAAGCTGTCGATAAAGCAAAAGAAGTAAAAGATAAAACCGTTTCTGCAGTAAAAGACACAAAAGATAAAGTTGTCGAGGAAGTTTCCAAAGCTGCACAAAAAGTTGCTGACGCTACGGACACTGGTGAAAAAGTAGCAGATGAAACGAAAAAAATCGAAGAAAAAATAGAGGAAATTGCGACAGAAGTTGCACAAGCTGCCAAAGATACTAAAGATGCAGCAATCAAAGAGGTAAAAGATGACACAAAGTTAGTGAAAGAAAAATTAACAGCTGGCGCTGATGTGGCAGCAGAAGCTGCGGACAGCGCAAAGGAAAAAATAACAAAAGAAACAAAGAAAGCTAAAGAAAAAACAACTGGTTTCTTCTCTGGTATTTTTAAAGGTGCGAAACACGCTATAGATGATGCGACAGATGACGTTAAAGAATTCTTGGATGAGACGAAAAAAGAAGCTGAAATGGAAGAAGAACATGCCAAAGAAAAGGTTGCTGCAAGTCTAAAAGATCTAAAAGATAAAAAAGACACAGCTGTTAGTGAAGTTCAAGAAACTGTGGACAAAGTTGCCGATAGAGTGAAAGAAACAAAAGACAAAACTGCCGAAAAAATGAAAGAAACAAAAGACAAAACAGTTTCTGCATTAAAAGACCAAAAGGATAAAGTTGTCGAGAAAGTTTCCAAAGATGCACAGAAAGTTGCCGACGCTACGAAAGCAGCTAGTGAGAAAGTAACAGATGAAACGAAAAAAATTGGAGAAAAAATAGAGGAAACTTCGACAGATGTTGCACAAGCTGCCAAGGATACTAAAGATGCAATAACTAAAGAGATAAAAGATGATACAAAAGTAGTAAAAGGAAAATTAGCGGTTGGCGCTGATGCGGCAGCAGAAGCTGCGGACAGCGCAAAGGAAAAAGTGACAAAAGAAACAAAGAAAGCTAAAGAAAAAACAACTAGCTTCTTCTCCGGTATTTTTAAAGGTACGAAACATGCCGTAGAAGATGCGGCAGATGACGTTAAAGAGTTCCTGGATGAGACGAAAAAAGAAGCTGAAATCGAAGAAGAACGCGCGAAAGAAAAGATTGCTATAAGCCTGAAAGATCTGGCAGATAAAAAAGACACAGCTGTTAGTGAAGTTCAAGAAACTATGGATAAAACCGCCGAAAAAGTGAAAGAAGCAAAAGACAAAACAGTTTCTGTATTAAAAGACCAAAAGGATAAAGTTGTTAAGGAAGTTTCCAAAGATGCACAGAAAGTTGCCGACACTACGAAAGCAGCTGATGAGAAAGTAATAGGTGAAACGAAGAAAATCGGAGAAAAAATAGAAGAAACTTCGGCAGATGTTGCACAAGCTGCCAAGAATACTAAAGATGCATTAATTAAAGAGGTAAAAGATGATACAAAGTTAATGAAAGGAAAATTAGCAGCTGGCGCTGATGTGGCAGCAGAAGCTGCGGACAGCGCAATGGAAAAAGTGACAAAAGAAACAAAGAAAGCTAAAGAAAAAACAACTGGTTTCTTCTCCGGTATATTTAAAGGTACGAAACACGCTGCAGAAGATGTGACAGATGATGTTAAAGAATTCCTGGATGAAACAAAAAAAGAAGCTGAAATGGAAGAAGAACGCGCCAAAGAAAAGATTTCTGCAAATCTAAAAGATCTGAAAGACAAAAAAGACAATGTTGTTAGCGAAGTTGAAGAAACTGTGGACAAAACCGCCGAAAAAATGAAAAAAGCAAAAGACACAACAGTTTCTGCATTAAAAGACCAAAAGGATGAAGTTGTCGAGGAAGTTTCCAAAGATGTACAGAAAGTTGCCGACGCTACGAAAACAACTGGTGAGAAAGTAGCAGATGAAACAAAGAAAATCGGAGAAAAAATCGAGAAAACTTCGACAGATGTTGCACAAGCTGCTAAGGATACTAAAAATGCAGTAATTAAAGAGGTAAAAGATGATACAAAAGTAGTGAAAGAAAAATTAGCAGCTGGCGCTGATGCGACAACAGAAGCTGCGGATAATGTAAAGGAAAAAATGACAAAAGAAACAAAGAAAACTAAAGAAAAAACAACTGGTTTCTTTTCCGGAATATTTAAAGGTGCGAAACATGCTGCAGAAGATGTGACAGATGATATTAAAGAATTCCTGGATGAGACGAAAAAAGAAGCTGAAATGGAAGAAGAACATGCCAAAGAAAAGGCTGCAAGTCTGAAAGATCTGAAAGATAAAAAAGATACTGCTGTTAGTGGAATTCAAGAAACATTAGACAAAGCTGCCGATAAAGTAAAAGAAGCAAAAGACAAAACGGTTTCTGCAATAAAAGACAGAAAAGATAAAGTTATCGAGGAAGTTTCCAAAGATGCGCAGAAAGTTGCCGATGCCACGAAACCAGCTGGTGAAAAAGTAGATGAAACGAAGGAAATCGGAGAAGAAATGGAGAAAACTGCGACAGAAGTTGCACAATCTGCAAGGGATACTAAAGATGCAGCAATCAAAGAGGTAAAAGATGACACAAAGTTAGTGAAAGAAAAATTAACAGCTGGCGCTGATGTGGCAACAGAAGCTGCGGATAATGCAAAGGAAAAAGTAACAAAAGAAACAAAGAAAGCTAAAGAAAAAACAACTGGTTTCTTCTCCGGTATTTTTAAAGGTGCGAAACACGCCGTAGAAGATGCGACAGATGACGTTAAAGAATTTTTGGATGAGACGAAAAAAGAAACTGAACTGGAAGAAGAACATGCCAAAGAAAAGGCTGCTGCAAGTATGAAAGATGTGAAAGATAAAAAAGATACTATTGTTAGTGGAGTTCACGAAACATTGGACAAAGCTGCCGATAGAGTGAAAGAAGCAAAAGAAAAAACAGTTTCTACACTAAAAGACCAAAAAGATAAAATTGTAGAGGAAGTTTCCAAAGATGTGCAGAAAGTTGCCGACGCCACGAAAGCAGCTAGTGAAAAAGTAGCAGATAAAACGAAGAAAATCGGAGAAAAAATGGAGGAAAGTGCGACAGAAGCTGCACAAGCTGCCAAGGATATTAAAGATGTAGCAATTAAAGAGGTAAAAGATGATACAAAATTAATGAAAGAAAAATTAGCAGCTAGTACTGTTGCTGCTTCAGAAATTGCAGATAGTACAAAAGATAAAGCAACGAAAGAAACGAAAAAAGTTAAAGAAAAAACTAGTGGTTTCTTCGCCGGCATCTTCAAAGGTGGAAAACATGCTGTTGAAGATGCATCTGATGATGTTAAAGAATTTTTGGATGAAACAAGAAAAGAAGCTTCTTTAGAAAAAGAATGTAAGGAAGAAGTTGCAACAAATATTAAAGATTTAAAAGATAAGAAGGATACGGTCGTTACCGAAATTTATCAAACTGTAGACACAGCCTTCTTTGATATAAAAGAAGCCAAGGATAAAACTATTTCTGTAATAAAAGATACGAAAGATGAACTTGTAGAAAAAATTTCGGAAGATGCTGAAAAAGTGACCGATACAACAAAAGCCATTGGTGAAAAAGTAACAGCGGAATCAAAGAAGGTAGATGAAAAGATGGAATATGCCGCGGCAGATATTGCGAAAACTACCAAGGAGACTAAAGATGCAGCTATCAAAGAGATAAAGGAAGATACGAAATTAGTGAAAGAAAAATTGGCAGCAGGTGCTGATGCTGCTGTAGTGACAATAGATAACACAAAAGATAAAGTAACAAAACAGGTAAAGAAAACAAAAGAAAAAACAACTGGTTTCTTCTCTGGTATTTTTAAAGGTACCAAGCACGCTGTAGATGATGCGGCTGACGATGTTAAAGAATTTATGGATGAGACGAAAAAGAATGCTGCGTTTGAAGAGGATCGTGCCAAAGAAAAAGCTGCTGCAAGTCTGACAGATCTGAAAGATAAGAAAGACACTCTTATTGAGATTCAGAAAACTGTAGATAAAATTGTTGTTGAAACGAAAGATGCAAAAGAGAAAGCAGTTTCTGCAGTAAAAGACAAGAAGGATGAAGTTGTTGAAGAAATTTCCAAAGATACTCAAAAAATTTCCGATACTGCGAAAGCAACTGATGAGAAAATAACAACGGAAACAAAGAAAATTGATGAAAAAATAAGAGATACCGTGACGGATGTTGAATATACTGCCAAGCACACTAAAGATGCAGCAGTTAAAGAAGTGAAAAAGGATACAAAGAAAGTTAAAGATAAATTGACAGCAGACGCCGATGTTGAAACCGCGGAAGATAAAGCAACAAAAGAAGTAAAAAAGATTAAAGAAAAAACTAGTGGTTTTCTGTCTGGTATATTTAAAGGCGCTAAACATATTATGGAAGATACAACTGATGACGTCAAAGAATTTTTGGATGAAACGAAAAGAGAAGCATCATTAGAAAAAGAATGTATTAAAGAAGATGTTGCTGCAAATATTAAAGATTTAAAGGATAGAAAAGATGCCGTGATTACAGGAATTCAAGAGATCACAGACAAGGCCATTATTGACGCAAAAGACACGAAAGATAAAACAGTATCTGCAATGAAAGATAAGAAAGATAAAGTTGTCGAAGAAATTTCCAAAGATGCGCAGAAAGTTGCCGATATCACGAAAGTGGTTAGTGAGAAAGTAGCAGATGACACAAAGAAAATCGAAAAAAAAATAGAGGAAACTGCGACAGAAGTTGCACAAGCTGCCAAAGATACTAAAGATGCAGCAATCAAAGAGGTAAAAGATGACACAAAGTTAGTGAAAGAAAAATTAACAGCTGGCACTGATGTGGCAGCAGAAGCTGCCGACAGTGCAAAGGAAAAAGCAAAAGAAGCAAAAAAAGCTAAAGAAAAAACAACTGGTTTCTTCTCCGGTATTTTTAAAGGTGCGAAATACGCCGTAGAAGATGCGACAGACGACGTTAAAGAATTCTTGGACGAGACGAAAAAAGAAGCTGAAATGGAAGAAGAACGTGCCAAAGAACTTGCTGCTGCAAGTTTGAAAGATCTGAAAGATAAAAAAGATGTTGTTAGTGAAGTTCAAGAAATTGTGGATAAAGCCGCCGATAAAGGGAAGGAAGCAAAAGATAAAACAGTTTCTGTAATAAAAGACAAAAAGCATAAAGTTGTTGAGAAAATTTCCAAAGATGCGCAAAAAGTTATTGACGCCACGAAAGCAGCTGGTGAGAAAGTAGCAGATGAAACTAAGAAAATCGGAGAAAAAATGGAGGAAACAGCGACAGAAGTTACACAAACTGCCAAGGATAGTAAAGATGCAGCAATTAAAGAAATAAAAGAAGATGCAAAATTAATGAAAGAAAAATTAGCAGCAGGCGTTGATGTGGCAGCGGATGCTACAGACAGTGCAAAGGATAAAGCATCAAAAGAAGCAAAAAAAGCTAAGGAAAAAACAGGTGGCTTCTTTTCTGGTATATTTAAAGGCGCTAAACATGTTGTAGAAGATGCTGCTGACGATATCAAAGAATTTATGGATGAGACGAAGAAAGAAGCTGTTTTGGAGGAAGAACGTACTAAAGAAAAAATTGCTGCGGAACTTAAAGATTTGAAAGATAAAAAGGACGTTGTCGCAAGTGAAGTTCAAGAATCGGTAGACAAAACCATCACTCATGTGAAAGACACGAAAGATAAAGCAGTTGCTACTATAAAAGATAAGAAAGATAAAGTTGCAGAGAAACTTTCCAAAGATGTACAAAAAGTTGCTGATAATACAAAAACAGCCGGTGAAAAAGTTACAACAGAAACGAAAAAGTTCGGTGAAAAAATAGAAGAAACTGCAGCAGATATCGTGCGGGATGTGAAAGATATTAAAGAAGAAGCAATCAAGGAAATGGAAAAGGATACAAAATTCATAAAAGATAAATTAGCAGAAAATGCTGATGTTGCTGCGGAAGTTGCGGGAAATGCAAAAGATAAAACAACAAAAGAAACGAAGAAAATCAAAGAAAAAACTAGTGGATTCTTTTCTGGTATATTTAAAGGTGCAAAACACACTGCGGAAGATTTATCTGAAGATGTGAAGGAATATGTAAGCGATACTAAAAAGGAAGCAACTAAAGAATTAGAAGGATTAGAACATAAAAAAGATGATATGATGCACAGTGCAATAGATGCCGTGGACAAAACCATTAAGAGTGTGGAAGATGCTGAAGATAGAACAGTTTCTATCGCGATAGATACGAAAGACAAATTGACAGATATAGCTGCCAAAGATATAGACAAAGCAACACATGATTTGAAAGCAGCTCATGATGACGTAGTCACAAAGACCAAAGAAGTAGTTGGTAAAGTAGAAACTTCCGTGGCAGATGTTGGACATGATGTGAAAGATATTAAGGATGCTGTTATAGAAGTAAAAGAAGACGCTAACATTATAAAGGAAAAGTTAACTACCAAAGCTGAATCTATATCGGATTCAGTAGAAGTCACTAAAGACAAGGCAACTAAAGAAGCGAAGAAAGCCAAGGAAAAAGCTAGTGGATTTTTTTCGGGAATATTTAGAGGATCGAAACATTCCATGGACAGCACAGTGGATGATGTAAAAGAATTCCTGGATGAAATGAAAAAGGAGGCAGCATTAGAGAAAACGCATGTCAAGGAAGCAGCAGAAGCCAAATTAAAAACTCTGGAACATAAAACGGATCGCATGATTTCCGAAGCGAAAGAAGCGAAAGATCGTGTTACTGAGGAAATAGTTGATCAAGTCGAAAAGACTATCGATGCCACTAAAATGGCAGGCGATAAAATAGTTACAGATGAAAAACGAATTGTCGATGACATCACGCAAGGTGTTGCATATGTTAAAGATAGCGTGGCGAAAGAAGTAAAGGAAGATGTACAAGTAAAAGAGAAATTAAAAGCAGATAGTGATGCTGTAGCAGAAAGTACTGCAGTTACGAAAGATAAAATTAAGGAATCAAAGAAAGCTAAAGAAAAGGGTAGTGGTTTTCTTTCGGGAATATTCAAGAGCGCAAAGCATTCTGTAGAAGAAGTATCTGAGGATGTAAAAGAATTTGTAGACGAGACAAAGAAGGAAACCATTTTGAAACAAGAACAAACCAAAGAAAAAATCGTTGCAGGTATCAAAGATTTGAAAGATACAAAAGAAACTCTTGTTTCTAGTATTCAAGATGTCGCTGATAAAACCGTCATTGACGCAAAAGCTGTTAAAGACAAAACTGTCTCTGCAGCAAAAGATAAAGTTGTTGAGGAAGTTTCTAAAGATGCGCGTAAAGTTGCTGACACCACGAAAGCAGTTAGTGAGAAAGTAGCAGATGAAACAAAAAAAATCGGTGAAAAAATAGAGGAAACTGCGGCAGATGTTGCACAAGCTACCAAGGATACTAAAGATACAGCTATTAAAGAGATAAAAGAAGATGCAAAATTAGTAAAAGAAAAATTGATTGCAGGTACTGATGCTACCGTAGAAGTTGCGGATAGTGCAAAGGACAAAATGACAAAAGAAGCAAAGAAAACTAAAGATAAAACAGGTCGTTTCTTTTCTGGCATATTTAAAGGCGCCAAACATGCTGTAGAAGATGTAACTGATGATGCCAAAGAATTTCTGGAGAAGAAAAGAGAAACTTCAGTAGAAAAAGAACATGCTAAAGAAGAGGATACTCGACGAGGACTTAAAAATTTGAAAGATGAGAAAGATACGATTGTTTCTGATATTCAACAGGCTGCAGACAAAATTGCCGATGACGCGGAAGAGGCAAAAAATAAAATTATTTCTGTTGCTAAAGACAAAAAGGATAAAGCTGTGGAAGAAATTTCGACAGATGTACAGAAGATTGTCGATGCGACGAAAGTAAGCGGTGAAAATGTAACAGCAAAAACGAAAAAAGTTAGTGAGAAAATAGAAGAATCTGCAGCGGATGCTGTGCAAGAAATTAAAGATACTAAAGATACGGCAGTTAAGGAATTAAAAGAAGATACAAAATTAGTGAAAGGAAAATTGACAGCAGATGCTGATGCTGCTATAGAAACTACAGATAGCATAAAGGACAAAGCCACAAAAGAAGCGAAAAAGGCTAAGGAAAAAACAGGTCGTTTCTTTTCTGGTATATTTAAAGGAGGAAAACATGCTGCAGAAGAGACAACTGACGATATTAAAGAATTCTTGGAGGAAACGAAAAGAGAAGCTTCATTAGAAAAACAACGTGCTAAAGAAGAAGTTGCTGCAAGTCTTAAAGATTTAAAAAATAAACAAGATGCTGTTATTACTGGAGTTCAAGAGGCCGCAGACAAGGCTATCACCGATGTAAAAGATGCAAAAGATAAAACAATTTCTGCACTAAAGGACCAAGAAGATAAAGCTGTCGAGAAAGTTTCCAAAGATGCGCAGAAAGTTGCCGACGCCACGAAAGCAGTTAGTGAGAAAGTAGCAGATGAAACGAAGAAAATCGGAGAAAAAATGGAGGAAACTATGACAGAAGCTGCACAAACTGCCAAGGATACTAAAGATACAGCAATTAAAGAAGTAAAAGATGATGCAAAATTAGTGAAAGAAAAATTAACAGCAAAGGTTGATGTAGCAGTGGATGTTGCAGACAGTGCAAAGGATAAAGCGTCAAAAGAAGCGAAAAAAGCTAAAGAAAAAACAGGTGGTTTCTTTTCTGGTATATTTAAAGGCGCTAAACATGCCATAGAAGATGCTGCTGACGATGTTAAAGAATTTATGGATGAGACAAAGAGAGATGCTCAATTGGAAGAAGAATATGCTAAGGAAAAAATTGCGGAACTTAGAGACTCGAAAGATAAAAAAGATGCAACTGGTGTAAAAGATGTTGCAGATAAAATTACAACTGACATGAAACATACAAAAGATAAAGCAATTTCTGGTATTAAAGATCAAAAGGATAAAATTGTCGAAGAAATTTCCAAAGATACGCAGAAAGTTGCTGATACTACAAAAGCAATTGATAAGAAAGTAGTAGCGGAAACGAAGATCAGTGAAAAAATGGGCGAAACTGCCGCAGATGTTGGGCATGCTATCAAAGACATTAAAGATGCTACAATTAAAGAAATAAAGGAAGATGCAAAGAAAATTGAAGATAAATTAATAGTAGACGTTGATGCGACTGCAGAAGCTATTGGTGATGCAACAGATAAAACATCAAAAGAAGAGAAGAAAACCAAGGAAAAAACAGGTGGTTTCTTCTCTGGTATCTTCAAAGGTGCGAAACATGCTGTAGAAGACGCAACAGACGATATCAAAGAATTTCTAGATGAAACAAAACATGAGGCAGAATTGGAAGAAGCTCGTATTAAAGAAGCAGCAGTTGCTGATTTGAAAGAATTGAAACATAAGAAGGATGTTGTTGTCAGTGATGTAAAAGACACGACAGTTCGAACTGTCACTGAAATAAAAGAAGCTAAGGATAAAACTGTCGCCGCAGCAAAAGATACGACAGATACAGACACTAAGATAGTTTCGGAAGATATTCATAAAGCTATTGATGCAAGTAAAACTGTTAAAGACAAAACAGCGTCAAAAGTAAAGAAAGCTGATGAGAAATTGGATTCAACAATAGAAGACATCGCAGACGGGATTTCGCATTCGAAAGATGCAGCCATTAAAGAAGCTAGAGATGAAACTAAAGTAATGAAAGAGAAAATGACAGCTGGAGTTGAAGCTGTGACTGAAAGTGCTGAGACTGTTAAGGATAAAGCTGTTAAAGGAGCAAAAAAGACAAAGGAAAAAGGGTCCGGTTTTTTATCAGGCATATTTAAAGGTGCCAAGCATTCTGTTGAAAGCGCAGCAGAAGATGTCAAAGAATTTCTAGATGAAACGAAACGCGAAGCAGAATCGGAAGAAGCTTGTACTAAGGAAGCAACAGCGGCTGGATTGAAGGAACTAAAACATAAAGAAGATGTTGCCGTTATTGGCATAAAAGATGCGACTGATCAAGCTGTTGCAGGAATAAAAGATGTCAAAGATAAGACTGTTGCCGCAGCGAAAGATACAAAAGAAAAAGTCTCGGAAGATATTCAAAAGGCTACAGATGCAAGTAAAGCTGCTAAAGACAAAGTGACAGCAAAAATAAAGAAAGTTGGTGATAAATTGGATTCAACAGCACAGGATGTTGCACAAAAAGTTGCAGATACCAAAGATGCGGTTTTCAAGGAAGTACAGGATGATATGAAAAAAGTGAAAGAAAAATTAGTAACTGAAATTGAACAAGCAGCAGAAGATGCGAAACATGCAAAGGATAAAGCAGTTTCTGTTGTTAAAGATCAAAAGGATAAAATTGCCGAGGAAGTTTCTAAAGATGTGCAGAAAGTTATCGATGGCACGAAAGCAACTGGCGAGAAAATAGTAGCAGAAACGAAAAAAACCGGTGAAAAAGTAGAAGAAACCGTGACAGATGTTGCACAAGTTACCAAGGACATTGAAGATGCAGCGGTTAAAGAAGTGAAAAAAGATACAAGGAAACTAAAAGGACAATTGACAGCAAGTGCTGACTCTGCCGCGGAAGTTGTAGACAGTGCAAAAGATAAAGCGAAGAAAACGAAGGAAAAAACAAGTGGTTTTTTTTCCGGGATATTTAAAGGTGCAAAACATGCTGTAGATGATGCATCTGGCGACGTTAAGGAATTCTTGGATGAAACGAAAAGAGAAGCTACTATAGAAAAAGAACGCGCTGAGAAAGAAATGGCCGCTGATCTCAAAACTTTGAAAGACAAAAAAGATTCTGCGATCGCTGGAGTTCAGGAAGTAATAGACAAAACTGTCGCTGATGTGAAAGTTGCTGATGCGAAAGATAAAACAGTTTCTATCATAAAAGATAAAAAAGACAAAGTTGATGATATTTCCAAAGATGTTTATAAAATTACTGATACTACAAAAGCAGTTGGTGAGAAAGTCATAACAGAAACGAAAAAAATTGGTGGAGAAATAGAAATAATCACGGAAGATGTTGCACAAGATATTATAGATACTAAGGATGCAGTGGCTATAGAAGTGAAAGATGATGAAAAATTGGTGAAAGAAAAAGTGTCATCTGATATAAGCGCTGTAGCCGATGGTAGCCAGATTGCTAAAGATAAAGCGACTAAAGACGTCAAGAAAGTTAAAGAAAAAGGTTCCGGTTTTCTATCGGGAATATTTAAAGGTGCCAAGCATTCTGTTGAAAGCACAGCAGACGATGTCAAAGAATTTCTGGATGAAACAAAACGAGAGGCAGAACTGGAAGAAACTCATGTTAAAGAAGCAGCAGCGGCTAGATTGAAAGAATTAGAACATAAAAAGGATGCTGTCGTTACTGGTGTAAAAGATATAACTGATCAAACTGTTGCTGGAATAAAAAGTACTAAGGATAAGACTATGACTGCAGCGAAAGATACAAAAGAAAAAGTCATTGAAGAAGTCTCGGAAGATATTCAGAAGGCTACAGATGCAGGTAAGGCTGCTAAAGATAAAGTGACAGCAGAAGTAAAGAAAGTTGGTGATAAATTAGATTCAACATTACAGAATGTTGCACAAAAAGTTGCAGATACCAAAGATGCAGTTGTTAAGGAAGTACAGGATGATACAAAAAAAGTGAAAGAGGAATTGGCAGAAGAAGTCGAAACTGTAGTCTATGGTGCTGAAGCAGCTAAGGATAAGACAACTAAAGAAGCGAAAAAAGCTAAAGAAAAAGGATCCAGTTTTCTTTCGGGAATAGTTAAAGGTGCGAAACATGCTGTTGGAAGCGCAAGGGACGACGTTAAAGAATTTTTGGATGAAACAAAATATGAAGCGAAATTAGAAGAAGCTCGTGCTAAAGAAGTTGCAACGGTTGGTGTGAAGAAACTGGAACACAAGAAAGATATTATTGATAGCGCAAAGGATGTTACAAAAGAAGTAGTAACTGATGTTAAGGACGCTAAAGATAAAATTTCTGACTCAATGACTCAAGTAATGGATACCACGAAGATCGCAGTTGATAAATTTGCGACTGAAACAAAGAAAGTTAGTGAAAAAATAGAATCTAAAACCACGGATATTGCACATGGTATAGAGCATGCCAGAGAAAGTCTCGATAAAGAAATAAAAGAGGATACAAAGGCGGTGAAGGATAAATTATTAACAAGTGCCGATGCTATCGCCGACGGCGCCAAAGCAGCCAAAGACGAACTTGCGAAAGATGCTAAAAAAGCGAAAGATACAGGTTCAGATTTCCTGTCTGGAGTTATTCAGAGTGCAAAGCAAACAGGAAAGGAAATTTCCGACGACGTGAAAGACTTTCTGGAAATAACTAGGCAAGAAGCAGCTGCTGATGAAGCACTCGCTAGAGAAGCCGCAGCGGCAAGATCAAAAGAATTGGAAAAAGCAAAGGATAAAACCGTTGGTGAAATTAAAATCTCTATGGATAAAGTTGTGAAAGGCACAAAAGATACTAAGGAGAAGAGTCTTTCCAGTATAAAAGGTGCAAAGGACAAAACAATCTCTACTGTGAAAGCGGTGGAAAGTAAGATAGGACATAGTGTGACGCAAGCCGGGGAAAAAATTAAATCTACTGATCAAGATGTGACACAGAAAACTAAACGCGCCAAAGATGCCATTGTAAGTGAAGCAAAGGAAGATACACGAGTAGTCAAAAGAAAATTGACGACTGGCACAGATACAGTTGCTAGTACGGCAGAGACTGTTAAGGACAAAACCGCGAAAGATACTAAAAAGATCAAACAAAAATCAGGCAGTTTTTTATCAGGCATGGTTAAGAGCGCCAAACACGCAGTAGAAGATGTAACGGATGATATGAAGGACTTCCTGGAGGAGACCAAGCAAGAAGCAACCGCAGAAGAAGCTCGTACTAAGAGCGATCTCGCTCAAGCGAGATCCGCCAAAGATAAATCCACTAAATCTACAACTGATGCAAAGGACAAATCTGTCAGTGCTATTAAAACTATGAGAAAGAGTCCCCCGAAATCACAATTATCAATGGATATGAAAGGCATGGGCAAAGCTTCGCCTATCACTAAGAGAACGGGCAAAGTGACTGAAACGCCAGCGACAAAAAAGAACGGTGATAGAGTAGGATCGAAACGCGAGATTGCTCAGGAGGTAGTTCGTAGATCTGATATAGCTGGCAGGTCGGAGACGTCCGGTGGCATCGAGCATTTAACTGAGACAGTTAGCATTAAGAAAGTATCTCGCATTCCACAAAAGAAAAGTTCGGGTAAGGAGACAGACGATTCGGGTAATTCGCGTAGAATAGTAGAAACAGTAACCACGGTAGGGCACCCCGAGCCTCGCACACGGCACTCCGTCACCACAATCGTGACAAAGTCTGTGCGAACGACCCCACCGCCACCCAGTTCACTCGCCGAGTTCACTGACAGTAGAACCGAAGGTATCTTGCAATAATCTTGCGTTATATCCATATCTATATCTATATTATATATTACATATACCAGCTGTGTGTAACATGATTAATGATTAAGTTGACGCTTCTCTGTAACTTCAGTTTTACTAGTTATTCTCGTGACATCAGAGAGCAAAAAAAAGAGAAAGATATATATACATATATATATATATATATACATTCATGCACCTTCGTCAGTCATTAATTGAAACTTAACACTCTAATCTTTCAGTCATTTTCAGTCCATTATTTCATCATTTTACGATCCGTAGA
>Ga0157364_1000126_pt1 | contig 35719 bp, 18 predicted proteins | sample AttsexASBM2_FD_111476 | JGI IMG/M metagenome (GOLD analysis project Ga0157364, IMG submission 111476) | Fungus gardens microbial communities from leaf cutter ant in Ribeirão Preto, State of São Paulo, Brazil - Atta sexdens ASBM2 | ecosystem: Host-associated > Fungi > Mycelium > Unclassified ...
AGAGAATGGAGCAAGAAGATGTATAAAGGGGAGAGAAAGATATATATATATATATATATATATATATATATATACATGTTTGTGTGTATGTATATATACAAGAGCACAGCAAAGAGAAGGGAAACGGATGCTGCTGCTACTGCCAGGCTAAACCGATTCCGCGTATCTCTTGCAATTTGCAAATGAGCGACGAAATCGGATAACCCACCTCTAACTTCAACCAATTTTCAAATACCATTCCCGTGCCTCCGAAAAGTACCCCTCGTATACATGCCGCCAGGTATATGGGGAACGATCGATACCGTACATATGTATGCATACATAGCATATATACATATATAAACACATATATTGTATATATTGTCTATATAATATATATGTATATTTTCAGAAAGAACGATCCACATCTAAAAGCAATTCTGGATATACTATATATTTACAGTAGCGATCAAAAATCTCAAAATAAAAGATCAAAATTATACGGTGTCTCAATAGTGACACTACTGCATTGATAGATATCAAAACAATAGTAACCCAATCCTTCGAGTTAAAAAATAACACTTTGTTATTTTTAACTTCTGTGTGTACCAAACTGTATGTGTATAAACCAATTCATTCTGCAGTTAGTTTCAAAGTAAGCAACGTCCACATTAATGTGAATTTAGTAAATAATAGCCTAAATTTGAATCAAATTTAATACATTTTCTTGAATTAAAGTTGTTTAATTTCATTGTTTTAGTTAAATTAACAGCATATTAAGTACGAACAGTGGCGTCTTTCAAAAATTATAAAAATAACTCAAATAAGGTATAATTTGATATTACAAATTTAACAGTGTCTTTTGAAAATATATTAAGTTATTCTATAAAATGTCGACATAAATTCTAATATACTTACACAATTAAGACACGCTAGAATATTTAAAGCAAAAAATGCACCGAAATTACACTTCTTCTAGTGTGTTCTGCTTGAACATTTTTCGATCGATTTTTCCGACTTTTGATTCAATCATTTCATCAGCAATAATTTCAAGATAATCAAAAGAAAACGGATCGTCAGCCTTTTCTCGAGGGAAAACCAATGGGCAGCTGCCAGGATCATACCGCACTATGCGAAAGCGACACGTGAGGTAGCAACGTGTCAGTATTATTCTCGCGTCTCGAGCGTATCGCTCATTGTGCGTGCTGCGTGCGGATCGTCGTGGCATCGCGAATACGTGTGCGTATTCCGCTGTCAGCTGTCGCTCACAATAGAGACGCTCCGCCAAAAACGGAGACCTATTGTTAAGCTCTAATTGGCGTGCGCAATCCATGACAATACTAGGCTTTCTCCTCCCCCTTCCCTTCCACTCTCTTCCACCGCTCTACCTCGATCGATCGTTGGATCGATAACACACTCGTTCCGTGTTCATCACCTGTCTAGTTATTTATTTATCTATTCCTCTCATCAACCGCGCAGTCAATAATAGAGAGAACTAAACATGACGCAGTCATCATTACAACGCTGTCACTAGAATAATTCATCTAATTATCTTAAAACATATAAGATATTTCAGATCAACAATATTATGCTTTATTTATAAATGTTTTGATTAATACGAAATTGTTTTGTGCTTAATAAAAATTTCATTAACAGAGAACTTCCTCACGTTTAATTGCGTATGACGCAAATATAATCTAATTGGCCATTAGTTAGTTCTGACGAGAAAAATGTCAAACATAAGTTAAAAAAAATCTTTGAGAAAATAACTGACTAAATATGTAATATTCCGTATAACGTAAACGAATTAAATAAAATAAAGAAAGACTAAAGGAAAAGATAACAATCATAAATATATAAATTCTGTGTGCTGTTCATAAATATTAAATATCATTATTAAATCGCCATTCGCTAAAAACAAAGCGTAAAAATATCTTAGCACAGTAGTAATCGATCTCGTATAAATTAGTTGATGCTTTTTAATCTACACTCTGTGGATAAATTTCGGTAGTTGTCCGACCGGTAAAACCGACCCGCTACCGAAACGCGAACAGACTGATGATGAAAAAATGTCGATAGATTTTCGTGGATGACGTAAGCTCGCCCCGTAACATCATTAATGACTGTATCATAATCAGGAAGGTCGTTTTTCAAAGGAGGGTTACCCATGTCTAAAAAAAAAGGGATCGTTGCCTTCGAAAGTCGAACTTGATGGCTGAGAACAGGCCGATACGTACTTGCGTGCGCAAATTAGATACACGTGCAGTTGATTTCATCATAATTCCGCGTATCTGCAAACGAACGATAATTATCAACAAAATCGCCATAAATTACGCTTTGAAAATGGACGTAGCGCAACGGTTTATTGCTAATATTTTCCTGGACGAGAGACAGGCTAATAGGCACGTTCACGATGAAACGCTATGCCGTCGGGATAATTGAAAAGGAAACGGAACGGAAAAAAAGAAAAAATAAATAAATATATAAATAAGCGTTTCCCGTTGTAATATAAAAAAAAGAATGGATAAATACAATGTCGCGCAGAATCGCATTACAATAGTGATCTAAGTTGCACGTCGAGGATTTTTCTTTCTTACCACAAAGTCCGCAGACAAGAGAACGTTCCGACTATACCCGCGAGAATTCCGTATCTTTCGTCCGGATGGAAACCAGTCGTTTGTCTCCATAGCGCGATGAAATTACAGAAGTTTCGTTAGAAATTTCCATAAACGGATTAACTCCGTTAACGCCGCGACGAAATTTAAGGGAATAGGTGAAGAGTTGAACAGTGTGTTGAAAAGATCGATTTTTTTTTTTTTTTAGTTTCTTCGGTATTATGAAAACCAACTTTTGGAAACTCTATCCTAAATTTCACACCGTTAAATTCATAATGTCATATTATACTCGATTTAAATTATTTTTAATCATTTCTGCAAGTCGCTTATATCACTGCTTCTATCCAAATGTCAATAATTTGACTAATTGTAAGACAAAGAAGTTAAAAAATTATTTAACAAGGATTTTAACACAAGAAATGTATCGAATTTGACTAAAATTTAGTTTATTATTTACTAAATGCATACGTTAATGTGGATGATGTTTACTTTAAAATTAAACACATTAAGAAATGAATTTATATTTTGATATAAAAGTCAAGATCAATTAAGAGAAATAAATCTATTTTCGCTCAAAGTAGATTTTAATGACTTATACTTGAATATTTCACGGAATGAATTTATATACATATCCATTTCTGCAAACCGCATGTCAAAATCTTTTTCGATCTTGAAACATTTCGATCATGAACAGAATTAAAGTAGTAATATCACATATTAAATTTATAAACACAACTTAATAATTTTTTATGCTAATAATGCATTTTAAAAAGATATTAATAATTTGATGTTAATCTAAGCATTTAAGAATTATTTAATTTATTGCAAAAAATATTACTTCAATCGGGATTCAAACCTGGATCTCCCACATCCCATGTAAACATTCTCATCACTCGATTGAAGTTAAAAATAATGAAATATTATTTAACTCAAAAGATTACCATTGCTCCTTTGATATCTAATAGAATAAAGTTAAAACAAATAATATATCTGTGTTTCGCCCAATGTTAAAAATATAAAATAATTTTCCAATTAATATCTGTATTCATGTGATAAATATCTAAGTAACTTGAAACATAAATCCGTAGAACTAAAAAAAATTAATCAAAACAGTGTGAATTTATGTAACGTCGTAAATCGATACATTTTTGCGAATTCAATAATGATTTATGCCAGCAAACTCGCTGAACCGGCTTTATCGTTCATAAAAGACGAGCGATTATATTAACTGAATTTGTTAACTGGCCATCGTAACACGTTCTTTGTCGCCCAAGCCCATTCAGAGGAACCGGTCCAGCGACGAATCCATCGACACAAATGGACCTCAAAACGTTCGCGCACGCGGATAAGATCCTTTCAGCGATGACACGTAAAGGGTCGTTGTACCGAGTACTGACTTCGCGCTACGAATAGCGGTGCTGACAGCTGACGCGTGCTCGTCGCGTGCAGCACACAATAAAAGCAGCTGTGTTTCTGCGAGTGTTATGCTGTCGCCGTTATTACTCGTGCGCGCATGATGCAGGGAGACATTATCAATATGCGACTAACAAATCGACGTCATGGAAGAAAATTCTCTTTAGTTAAATAGAATGTAACGGCATAAGGGAGAACGGAACGTATGTACAAAAACGAGAAGATCTATGATTTGTATCTGTATTTGCAAGACCTATCTCAAACACGTCATTTCTAAAACATAAACTAAAGCATATGATTTTATTGAAATATCTAAAAATTTACCTATTATATAGATATTTGAAGATAATTTTGTTAGACTATCAAAATAATTATACATAGTAAATATTTCTTTGAATAATATCAGTTGAATAATACCAGTTGAATAATATCAGTTGAATATTTACTAAAATGTAAAAATATATTTATTTTATACAAGAATCATTAATTTAACTGTTATTATTTTTATTTGGCAAATATTTATTACTTATGTAAAAATAAATAAATGTTATATCAATACTATTCAATTATTTATTAAAATTTAATATATTTTTTCTCTCTGTAGGACGCTCAAATTCTCTCTCTCTCTCTCTCTCTCTCCCCCTCCTCCTCCTTTTTCTCTCTCGCATTTTCTGCTGCCTAGTGCTCTTTTCTTTTGCATGGATTAAAGCTTTGTTGCTTACATGGACTACGATCATTTTTTTTTGCTAGACCATCTGAGATAAATTTGACTATCTATCTCATTTTCATCTGGACTGCTCAGTATACGAAGGTGCTTCTATACCTGGATTGCTGCTGGAGTGCGCGGAGATCTCTGATTGGCTTATGTCACGATAGATGATTCGGGCGAGAAGAAAGAGGGAGTTTCAGCATCATCCTCCTCTGCTGGTTTGAAGCATGACAGCCGCGAAAACAATAACAAATGTGGCAGGCCCGTTGGAAAACCTTCTCCAAACTTAAATACATCCGCATCTTTCGATAAGAAACTTGTTCTGAATGTGTCAAGGGTAAGCGCTTTAAAAATCAATTCATTCGCACTGCGATAAAGTGGCCAATATTCTTTTAGTCAGTAAAGATACGGAAGATAAAAAAGCACAGATAGAGTTGATAGAGACTGCATTTCATTATTGTAAGGAGCATTTATAGAATTATCTATTGCCTACATAAATCTACTTAATAATAGTCTGTTGCTTACATAAATCTGCTTAGTAATAGTTCGCACACCCCTCTACTTCAGTCTATAGGCGAGGTGATGAGAGGTGCAATGTTGGAGGCCCACGAGCTTTTTCGGTCCGCGTGCTCTGCCTCGTGTGGACCTACAGATGGGGGGGGGGGGAACCCCTCGCTCGTTCTTATGCATCGGTGATCTCCGCTGAGAGAAATTATAGTTATTCCTGTGAAGAATGGAATGACTATGATTGGCCAGTTTCATAACTACAGATGAAATACTGGTTATTAAATCCAATTAAGGATGCATGAAAATGTAGTCATGGTTCAACTCATTTGTTTGGGAGATGCGTCGTTCATCAATCTGTAGCCATCAGCCGGTAAGAGCAGTTGTTGTATATAGAACGCATTTTTTTGTCGCGTCACAGGTAGACTATAAGTGATAAGTCTTTAAATAGAACGGATTTCGCTACTTCGTGGGCATGTAAAATTGTTCTTTAGTATGTACACTAACTTCATTAGTATGTATACTAACAATAAATTTGATTTAACAATATTAAGAATTTTTATTTGACTTAATTTTCCAAGTGTCATGAATTTATCGACTTTTTATTTAATTTCGAATGCATTAAGAGTTCCTGTACCCAAATTATAGAAACACTATAGAAAAGTCCCCTATTATCGGATTCTATCAAATCTTATTTAATGGACACATATGTTTATTATTTGTTACAGATTGCCTTTATAAACATGAAAATGAAGAATAAGACTGTACAGTAACTATAAGTAAGAATAAGACTGTACATAAAATGAAGATTGCGATGAATAAGATAGTATTAGGTGTTATCATTTCAGAAAGCTTCCGAAAAATACGTGGTATCGAAAAATACAATACTATATTGCAATATAAAAATCATAAAACAAGGTGGTGAAGTCAATCTTTATTCCAAATCAAAACATAAAAAGACATTTGATGAATTTCACGAATTATTGTTAAAAGAATATGTCGCGAATTTGTCAAATAAATGCATGTCTCTAACTAAAAAAGAATTTCTTGAGCTTGCAATTTTAGCTGAGTCATTAAAAATAAATCACAGATTTAATAAAGAAAAAAAACGGTCGGGAAACACTTTTATCATAACTTTTTGAAAAGACATCCAGGTTTCAATCTTAGAACTCCAGAAACCAGCCAGTTTATTGCATTCTGTCGGTTTTAACAGATCTTAAATAAAACTGTTTTACGAAAATCTTCAATCATTCTACGAAAAATATAATTTTGAAGTATCTGATATATTCAACTGTGATGACAGGACCTAAGTAATGTACATAAGCAGCAGAAAGTGTTATCTGTGACAGGTATCTGGCAAGTAAAAAACTTCACTTCAGCGAAACATAGAAAAAAACGTGACGATTACTTTTTGTATGAATGCGGCTAAATTGTTCTTGCCACTGTTTTTTATTTTTCCTCAAAAAATCTCTGAACGACTAATGATGAAAGATGCTGCACTACCTCAAAACATAGCTGTGGCATGACCAAGACGATTGGATGAATGGCGAGCCCTTCGTAAAATGGGTCCAATATTTCATAAACTTCTCTAAACCAACGGCATAAAAACCTGTTTTATTACCTGTCTTGATGATCACTGCAGCCATAAAGAATTAGCTGTCACAAATTTTGCAAAAAAAATCACATATATATTAAGCACGCCTCTCCACGACATACAAACTTCAGCCTTTAAATAGAGTATTTTATTTATGAAGCCTTTTAAAAATTCCTATTACAAAGTCTACACTTTATGGATGAAAGCCAATGTCGAAGCAAGAATATCGGAATAGCTCCGTAGCGAAGTCGTTTAACCAAGTTGCTCGCTTACAGATTACTACATTTGGATTTCAGCGCACGGAAATCTATCCATACAATTCAAACATTTTCATAGATTTGGATTTTCTTTCTACAGAACAGAATCCATAAACTAGAAATCTTTTGAATTCTTCTACTAAATCATCGATATCAAGTAGTATGTTGCCATAACTTTTCAGATTCCAGGAGAAAAGATTAAAAGTTATTCAGCAGAAAAGATTAAAAGTCACATAGAAGAACTGTTGCTATAATCCAATGCAGTCGCCAAGTCGCATTTAACATCAAGAAAAAAAAGATCGGAAAAAGTATAATTTTGACATCAAGTCTCCACAAAAAAATTCGTGAAGAAAAAGAAAACGTGAAATTGAAGAAATCAATCAAAATCATCTTCTAACGAGCAGGAGAATCCTAAAGGAAAAAAGACTTATGTGATAGGTCTAAAATAAAAAATAATCAAACTGTCCAAAATGTGAAGGAAAAAACATGTATAATTTGTCTCGAGGACAACGAGGAAGATTGATTCCAGTCCTGCAATATGGAATAAGAGCACGAAGGATATGTGGAATTATAGGGGATATTTTCTAAAACTGTGATTCAAAGTAACTGTCTAAAACTAACTGTGTAAAAAAAAATATATCTATAAATATTTATTTTTACTTATTGTAAATCGTCGAAACTTTATATATTCACATAAAATATTAAATTTGATTAAAAAATTAAAACTTAGATTTAGTTGTTTTATTCTTATTCAATTTTCAAAAAACTTTAGGTGTCCGGTATCAGGATTTCTCTCTACATTTTTTCAGTGTACATAATTATTTTAATGATCCAACAAACTTATTTTTAGATCTGTCTATCTATAATTAAACTATCTATAATTAAACTTTTAAGTTTATGTTAAAACCGTTCTTTCTATGTGCGCTACAAGAAGCCTACTTTGCCACTGCAATTTATAAATTTAAAATATTAATCTTTGATGTGCGATACTACAATGAGTATGTACATTATTTAAAAATACAATATCAATAATTCTTTTGCAGATTTTTCTGGAAAAAATATCAAATTCAGACAAAAGATTGCTTTAAAGAAATTTTCTTTGCTATACGTAAAGAAAAAATTTCCTTGATTTGTGAAAAAATTTCTTCAATTTAAACATTATTTTTTTAAATCAAATAAAATTTATTTGATTTAAAGAAATTATGTTCAAATCCAAGAAATGTGACGTTCAAATTATAATTTCTTTAAATTAAATAAATTTTATTTGATTTAAAAAATAATGTTTAAATCAAAAGAATTTTTTCTTTAACCGTCTTTCTTTAGCAAAGAAAATTTCTTTAAATCGAAGCAATACACCTTTTCTCTACATATATGTATGAGAAAACGGCCGCACGTTTTCTGAGATTAATTTTATCGATCTAGAATACGAATATATATGTAAACTTCGTGATTGTGCGTGCGCGTAAAATAGAGGAAGGAAGAAATAAGAAGATCGAGTAGATAAGAAAAATCTAGCGTTCTATTTCTCTCTCTCTCTTTCTCCCCCTCTGCCAACCAATGAAGAAAGAGAGCTAGACTTCTCAGGGACTAATAGTGCACGAAGGGTCGTCTCAGGAAGGCATTACGAGAAAAAGAGCGCCATTAAAGGCGAGTTTAGGGGAGAGAAACGACTTTAAGTGCACGCTTAACTATACCTGTGTTAGTTGTTAAGCCAGCGGTTAAACCTTTTCGTTTCTGCTCGAGAAAAGAAAGAATGATGATAATAGCAGTGGAGGCGCAACAGCAAAAAGTACATAAATACACATTCATCAGTCATTATCCAAAATTCCGATTCTAACGACGTCGTGTCATTTCGCGAATAATTTCCAAAAAGTTACGAGCGTGTTTATAACTGGTTATCACCAACAGGCGAGCATTTTCATTAAGTAAAAGATCAATTTCGAATCTCTCTCGAAGAATCTCGCTCGCACGGGGGTGTCCCGCGTATTTACGGCTATCCCATATACGCGGTATGGTCTTCTTTATGTCGGCGAGATCCGCGGGCGAACTTGCGCGAGCCAGAGGCTCCTCGCTTCGTCCGCTCGGAAAATAAACCGGTGCGCAAGCTTATCGTATTTCACAAGGAATTTAACCCGCTCCTCTGCTACGGATGTGAGTACGCGCGCACATGCAAACTGCAACGGAATTTACTCTCTATACTACAGTGAACCATGCGATAAAACATCGGCGACGATGACACTTCTCCGGCTCTCAGTGCGCTGCGGGGCTCATTTTTCACATGCGCCAACACCGTCGTCTGTTGCGCGATCCGGTGCATAGCGCGTAACGATTTACCCAACCTGTCTCACTGGAATATTTCGTTGCTCTGAGTATCATAAGATAAATGAGATCGCATCAGGGAAAACTACTCGTCAAAAAAGAAAACAAAATAATAAATTAAATTAAATTTCAGAATATACGCAGTATTGTATCCCTATCTATAAAGTCTACAGGACGACCTATTAAAAAAAAAAATTGATTTTACTAAATTAAGGTATTTAAAAAAGAACGTTATTCTATTTATGCATACTGATAATTGTTCATTTTGCGTCTATATTAAATTGAACAGAAAAAGCAGTTTTGCAACTGTTGTAAGATTCTTTAATATTAATTTATAAATTCTGAGAAATTAAAGGCAAAGTCGAATGATATTGAAGAATCTTAACAATAGTTAAAAGCAGTTATTTATTATCTATTGCTATTCGTAATATATTTATTTTCCTTTAAATGCTCTAAAACAAGGAAGACAAGGATATAATAAAAATAAAGTTATATAATATAGTCAAAGAGAAACGTAAAGTTTTACGACACATTATAAATATCTCAGTTTTTCATTCTATTCCGACACAAAGAGTTATGCTTATTAATATAGTTTGATTTCGTTTTGTACTCACGTACGATTTCCTCAACAATGGAGACGGGCCAAGAGGCTTTCCTTTTTCTATCTCTGACACTCTCGTTTGAGGCAAGCCTCGTTAAGTGCCTTCGCCGCGCGAGAACAAGCGAGCTCATGATTGAGCGCGGCAAGGAAGAACCAGTTTACTGACACGGAGTATCCACCTCGATTTCCATTCATCGGTTAGAAGGAGGAAAAGAGAAAGAGAGAGAAAGAGAGATGATCGGTCTTGGTTACCGGCAACGGAAGGTCCGCCCTCGTTGCCGTGGCTAATCTAACGCTTCCAGACGATGGCCGTTAGTCGATGTAATCCATCAAGCGGATCGCTCTTCCGGAAGAGGAACCACGGCCAGGTCGCCGATGGGATGGACCACCTCACTCCGCGCTTCAACAACGAGAGCTCTTTCGCTAGCTTTCCAGCTTTTTCGGTCGGTGGACGGTTCCGTCGTTAATTGCGAGGAAGGGTGAAGCTGGAGTGAGAATCACTTGCGTGGTGCCCGACAATGGCAATGAATAGCAAGGGTGAATGTATCTCTTTTAAATACGACTAAATGATTATAAAAGAATATTTATGCTTTTAAAAAAAGAGAATAGAAGAATAGAAAAATAGATACTATAGAAACTGTAAATAAGACTGAAGTAATAAAAAATAGCGCGTAAAGATTTGAATAAAATATTATTTGATTAACGAGACATTAACTTATTATAAGTTATTTCTTTTCACAAAAATTTTATTTAAGTAAAAATTTTGTTAAGTTTTGATTTGACTTGTCGTTTTAAGATAAAATTACATGGAACAATATATGTATTCAACAGAAATTTGATATAATCTCAAAAGTTAGTTTAGTTATCTTCATACTCCGCCAGCAAAATTTTAATTCTTCCGTCAGCAATATGAGTCATCGAGAAACAGAACAAAATTTTTTATTTACTCCGAATTATATAAAAATCAGAAAAAATTCTGATATACTTGTTAAAGTTTTAACAAATTTTTACTATCATAGAAGTCGGATGATTGTACTTCACATATTTTTTACAGATTTAACTTAAATTAACCTATTAGAATTCACAGAATTAAAATATTGATAGTGCCTTTAAAAATCCTATATTGCTAACGGAGGGTTAAGTTTTTAAGCAATGGAAGAGAAAAAACGGAAAAGAGAAAACGGGAAAAGAATGGACCATCAGTGATTTGAATCAGCGATCGGCTCGCTCGGCTTTCGCGAAAAGAATCCAATTCTCGATGCGGAAGCGTCTAATTATCGGATCGTTCTTTTTGCGAGAATGGGAACCTTTACGCGGGAACGCGCGTATCGCGCTTTGCTCACGGATCATCAGTCACGGTTGTTTGCCGCGGAAAACCGTCAGTCAACCCTTTTTTCCCGTCACTGTCGACGTCTCTCCGCCCACGGCTTTCCACTCAGGAGAATCGTCTTCCGACTCTCGCAAGCGGGGCGGTTCTACGTAAAAAGCTTCTTTCGCGCGAGGCAACCGCGACATCGCGACGTCGCCGTTCTCGGGCATCGTCGTCGCCGAGAGTCGATAATAAATGCAGAGCGATCGCTAGCGCGTCTAGCAGCTAACGACCAGAGTTCCAGCCCTTCTATGTAAATCAGCCGTCGTTATCTTTCGTAACGGCGCCGTATCTACTCCGTTAACGTTCCCCGTGAGATACAAGATACCCCACCCCGCCCTCGCTTACGCCCGAAACTTCGATTACGACGGAAGCTGCGGAAAACTTCGTGAATGGACCAAAAGCGTGGCCCAAAGTTACGGTCCGGGGGGCCTTAGGAATCGAATGAGACGATAAACAGAACAATGGAGGTCTCCGAGTTCCGTGACAGGACACTGATCTTATACGGCGCGTGACTGGAGACAAAGTACACTAAGTATCTCTTTGTATGGCCGATGTACAATGTATACTCCCGGCTATCGCAGACAATTTACTTGCACCGTTATATCGAATTACATTTACACCACCCGCGCGTTTATTATGGTGCAATCGAGTGTATAAGCCTGGTAATACAGCATCCAAAAATAAAAAAACATTTAAAAAACAAAAGTTATAATTTAACACACATACCGAGCGATTATTGATCGTTTCTATTTTTTAGATTAATATTATGTTTCCTGTGTAAAAGATAAGATTCTGAAATGTTTTGACTTTTCAATAATTACGTCTTTTATACACTGACAAAATATTTGGTTTCTCATCATTTCTTTTATTTTCATAGTAATTTATGAAAGCGCTTGATTTTTTTTAGTAAGCAAGAAACATTTACTTCTACTGTTAATCAGTAAAGTATATTTAAAAGAACTAACAGTTTAAAAATAAATCTATTCATATAAACTCGGAATCGCTTCTCGTTTCTGAGATACACATATAATGCAAGAAAAATATATATTCCGTAATGAGAATAGAGACAAACGAGACGGGAAAATCGGCGATAATGAAGATAACGACGTCCGTATCTAACACTAAAAACGCAACGCCGTGCTTTGTGCGACGAGCACATTAACGCTAATATCGCACGCCATAATTTATGTCTTGCGAAATGCGTTCTTTATGACCGCACAGAAACAGGGCGGAAAGGGGAAGGCATAGTAAACGCAGAGTAACGCGAGCGGTGATCATCTTTCTTGGCAAAGTGTAAGTAACGCGTAAGTAATGCCGGCCAAGAACAATTGTGATCGTTAACGTTGCAGCAATGAAAGCGACCACCACTCTTGTTTCTCCTACAGAAACTCGCATTAGAAGACATCATGCATGTAAGTATATCACCATGAAATCAGACTATTACGTAACTAATTACGAGTATACAGTATCGCAATCAGTGATTACCTTGAATCCAATTCGCTTCCTGCGATCGTACCACTATCGGCTGATCGAAATTATCCATCGGCCTGTTCCCGGTGCGCGTTCGCACACGGATGGTATTACGTGTAAATCGAGATTGACAGCGTCAAGGCTCTGTGACGTCGATCGGGTTGACGGGTGACGGGAGAATGCCCCGAGGATTAGCTATCCTATTACATAATCTCATTGTCTAACGCGGGTATCATTGCATGAGATCTCAAAAAAGATTGTGGCAAATAGCAAAATGTATGTGTATTGTAATGCAAAAAGACCAGTTCAGAAATAAATAAAATTCAGGAGAGCCTTAGCTGCTCTCGCTTTGTGTCCTCACGCGCTGTAAGCTTCGTTCTATCTTTATTGTTCATTACATACAAAAGGAAGAGAGAATGAAGCTTACAGCGCCCAAAACTGATACAGCTATACCCATCTCCAGCAATGTAGATTAACTTTAATCTTAGTTCAATTTACTCTGCATCTTTTTCTAATTTAAAGAACTAGAAAAAATTAAGAGTAAGTTAAATCAAGATTAAAATTAATTTACATTGGCGTCAGTTTTTCCCAGCCTTCTCTCTCTCTCTCGCTCTCTCTCTCTCTCTCTCTCTCTCTCCCTCTCTCTCTCTCTCTTTCTTTTTCTCCCTTTCTCTTTCCTCGACAGTAGTCTTTTTATCAAATATTTTGCTAAACTAACACTCCTGCTAACTTCTGATATTGGAAAAACTGACACGGCGCTCGCGATATTTTTCTAGAGATTTCTACGATTGGCCATTTCCTTCGAAACTTAACGGCACACTGCGGATCATGTGTTAATGCAATTACCGTACTTACGATAAATTTACAGAGGAAAGTAAAGACAAATTGGAAGAGTGGATCGTCGCGGTCGTAAAATACGATCCCGTCCTCTTAACCTCTCGCTGGCAATTTTACTTTTCTTCGTTTGTCGATTTGTGTGCGAAACACTTCTTCGAAACAGTTGCACGGCAATTATGTTAAGTAACGAAACTCGTTTAGTTCACCGATAGCCCAGGCAAAAGAGTATTTATATTTCTAAGAGAAAATGCAAGCAATTTTTCTCCCCCCCCCCTCGTCATTGCTTGAAGTTTTTTGCCGATAAAATTGATCGTACGTAGCGGATGGAGAATTATCCTGCCGTCCTGGGTACGTTTCCGCGATAACGGTGCCACGCCCGCTGTTGCGAGGGAGGAAATGAAAAAGGGGGTTGGCGGGGACGAGATCGGGCTCTGCGGGGGTAATACCGGAGGATGAGCGCATCGGGGTTGCGAAAGTTACCTCGCAATAAAAACGGACATCGGCGCGACTTTCAATAAGTCGGACGTAAACGTCAGTTCCTATTCAATACAAGCAATTTATACAATTTATAGATATAACAGATGTATCCATGTAATATGATGTGATGATTCACGATTATATTTATGTTCACGATTATCTTCTGCGAAATCTGACGCTTATCGACGTACTTAAACAAAGTAAATGCAAGAAAAATTATTTTATTTTGGAAATTACATTTGATATAATCACTGTAATTCTAACATCTATAATACAACTGATGATCTGACGATATAAAATGAATAGAAGATAAATCGATATCTCTAAAATTATATGCGCGATAAAAACACGATGCAAACACATTGGTTTATTCAAAGCCCCCAAAGTGCATCAACGTATATTGAATCTGCATATTACATGCGGCACTCCCATTGATACGTTGCCGTCCGCGAAGAACAATAAACAAGGCTTGTCCGCCGCGTACCGAACGACCGTCGTAAAAGATGCCCTAACGTTAAAGCTTCGGTAAGGTCCCTCAATGACATCTCCCTGAGGAACGGAGTGCGGGAGCTAGAAATTAAGAGGAAGCGGATATATACTGTGTCCGGGAGAGAGAGTTTCAACCAGCTCGAGATAAGGCTGTCGGCTGGCGCGTTGCGGTAGAAGTTCATAAATTATTCGAGCCGGGAGGACCGAAATAGCGGTGCGAATGCTAAGGTTAGTAAGGATTATTCACGGCACCCCCAAAGCCGTATTATTTAGCATTGGTACCTACTCTCGTACTCCCAGCTCTTTGCTCGCACAATTGTCGCGTTCTTCTTTATTACCTCACCCTGAAGTCCCTTTTCTCATTCGTTTCCTAACGTTTAACATCCTTCACGCGTCCATGAGAAGCTATATACATCTTATACAAAGTATAAGACTCTTCTTACTTCGCCCTTTCTTTTTATTTCAAGATTAAATCTTTTTTGAAAGAATTACATAAAGATACAGAAAAACGAAATTCTTATAGAAAAATTCTTCTATATTTTACTCGTTTTTAATTAATTCAACACTGTTTTCGCATCGTGCTCCTGCCAGGTGATTCCACACGTTAAGTTAAAAGTAACGAATAAGACAATTATTCCAAGAACAATGGAATTCTGTGTGCGTGCAGTGTAATTTGCGATTATAATTGAGTGCCTGCAAATATCCATACAATGCCCGATACACTGAGAGAAAAAAAAATGGTTGCAATTACCATAATTTAACTATAATTTACAATCATTTTCGATGCCGACTATATATTTTTTGGTAGAACTATAAATATAATTATCATTACTAAGTAGTAATAACTATAAAAATAGAATACTTAACCATAATTATTTTATCATACAATTACAGTTGCAAATTTTCTCAATATTCCTTCCGTATGTACGAATGGCTATCGTTCGCATTGTGAACCTCCTCTTTTAAAACCGGATTCAAATCAAGCAAACGAGCGTGAACAAACTGAATGAATTGCACTGTTCGCGCTCATTGAAGCAAGTTGTTCATTCGTGTTTATTCACGTTCTCTTGCTTGGCCTGAACCTAATTTATGTTCATTTTTACTGAACTGATTAACATTAATCTCGATTCAATTTAAGAAGTAAGTAGGTACTAATGACTGTTCCTACCAATGTAGATTAATTTTAATCTTGGTTCAATTTACTCTTCATTTTTTTCTAATTCTTGGTTGAACGGAAATTAAAATTAAATTACATTAATAGAAATAAACACAAAAAATGAAAAATAAGTTGAAGATTAGAGTTAATTCACATTGATGAAAACGGGCATTAATATCAAAAGAATGACGATGAAAAAAATTAATATAAATTTTTATTTATGCAAAAACAGATCCATCGAGTAATAATGAACGAACACAGAGACGAGTAGCGCGAGGCCATTGCGTTGGGAAAAGATGTAGTTGAGAAACTTTTCAAGAGCAATTAACCCTCATTCGGACAAGCTGAGTCCGTCGAATAACTCAGAAAATTTCAACTTCTAAATTCACTTTCAGAAATAAGTTCCTAGGCCGGTATTCATAAACGATTCTTATATTCAAGACTGTTTTAAATGCAATTTTAAGATTTCATGAACCAATCAGAAGGCCGCATTAGCATCTTAAGACATTACTTAAGATGATCTTGAAATGAGAGCGGACTATGAATATTGATCCTAGACTTTGCGGAAAGAAAAAGATCACAAGGAAATAAAGCGATATCGAAACGTCAATCTAAAAAGAAGAGAATATTGCGAAACACACGACGGGAAACCGTATCTATAAGAAAAATCCGATTTGCAGAAAACTACGAAATTCGCGGGGCGCGTCGTTGTATGTAATTGTTGCCGTAATCGAGGATCGATAAACTTGCGATACGCGAGTGATCTCATCAGAATATACTACAATTCGTCGAGTCCCTGTGTTATTACATAAGTCTCATCTTTTTTTCTCTTTCTACCGAGAGATTGTATCGCATGTTGTAATAATGATTTATTTGTGGACTTGTCCCGAGGTGTCGAAGCGAAGCAGGTAACAATGAAGTGAGTCGTAGCTTTTTACGGAACAATGCTTTCGTCGAGATATTAGCCACTGATACCAGTATCGCCGAAAGCGATGATGCTTCAAATAATTAAATCATGTTCTTACGCGCCAACGGCGGACACGAAGCCAATCAACTTGCGTTTTAAGCCGGTTCTTGGCGTGACAAAAGAGAAAAGAAGACGTATTCTCGCGTATATCTCGCGAAAGAATTCTTGTCAATAATTGCGACCATGCAATATTAAAATTCACAACTCTTTTTTAGATAACTCTACACATTATAACTCTACATTATATAATGAAAAAATCAAAAAAGTTATGTAAATTAGATTACGTTGACAGAAACGTTTATGATACTTGTGATTATAATTACATACCATAATATAACGTTAGTAATAATATAATTGATATTATTTATAGTTCTATAAAAAATATATATATAGTTGATAGAAAAAAAGTATATAATATTATCTATTATCATATAAAAATGATTTAAGTTGTTATAATTTAGCCATAATTTATAATAATTTTTGGGCTAATTATATTTTGTATGATTGGCTTAAAAACAGCTATAAATTATATATATTGTGTAAATTATGACAATTATATTTGTGACAATCGTTATGGTAATAATAACTATATCTACAGTCATCTTTTTATGCCAATTATATTTTTTATACAACTATAATTATATTATATCAGTAACATTATGGTAATAGTAACCATAATTATCGCATCATATATTTATAGTCACAAACACCTAATCACAAAAACTTTTTTCTTAGCATAATCGCATTCTTTATCGGAAATACATATTGATTTACACTAAATGTGACTGTGTAACGGAAACCACATTAAGTGCTTTTATTGAATAGCGCGTGTATCGCTTATATACGTTAATAAATGTGTAAACCGAAGCACTGATGTACGCAAATAACGGTAGAATATTCAGTGATAATATTTCACGAGCGGTCGCGCGGACTATGTACACGAGTGTGTCTGTAATTATTCGTCGCGCTATCGTTATTTAACTAGATGTATCGCCAGCCGTAAAGCGATCGCGGTCATAACTCACTCGACATTTTACGCATGCGTGACAAATGGATTTTTTTTTCTATAGGATCCGCGCGATATTTCGGATAATCGCTCGCCCGCCGATATGATTCTGGCTTTACTGCTGGGCGATTAATGACGCGCAACTCGGAAGCGTGTTCGCCAAACGACCATTCGACGCGTCAGTTTTAACAGCGGGCTATCGGTTGTACGCGCAAAATCGATAATCGAATTAAATTAATTTTAAAACAACCCCACCTATAAGCTGAATTCAGAATCATCGTCTACATTAATTAGCAGCTATGGTTATCTCAAAAATGACTATCTTACATATCATGTTATCGAATAAGCCACGAAGGCGTTACCTTCGTATATCGCATGGCATTAATTATGCAAATGAATTGACTTGATGGCTGAGTCGGATCAACATTATCATTAAACCGATACATCGTAAGACAATTTCGCGAACGAGGCAAGAATAACGTTATCCCCGTCAGCTGATTCCGGGTTTCTTTTAAACACAATATTACATTACATCGCAAATAAAATTGAAAGGAATAAACATCAACATTAAATTGCTACAAAAACTTGTTACTCAAATTTTATGTTGTATTTATGCAAGCAATTTTTATTAATAAAACTGTCCTCTTTACTTCGGTCGTAAAAAAAGAAGATTGTGGCGTGTTTCTCGTGTCATACTTTTGGGTAAGAAAGCGTCCCAGCTGTTACATGTTAATGTCGCTTAATGATTTACAAATAAATTGCCAGCGATGTGTCGTGACTCATCCGTAACGGACGGCACCGCGAAGTCCTTGAGAAAAGTGTTAACACCTGCGAGAACTACGCGCGCTGATGCACGTAGAACCTGACGATCGTTTATCGTCTAGGAATCGCTTACTTGGTCTTTAAAAGAACGTTTCACCGACGATGAGTCAGTAAGAACCCGATCTCCGTCGCGAGATTGCATTTTCTACTGCGATCGTACAAAGATAATCGAGCATAGGAAAGAAGAGAAACTCACCATCACTTCATGTTAACGTATTAATCAACATAAGCTGAATATGTGTTCGCTTATTAACATTGAGAAGCAGTATTTCTTTATGTAACAATGTCTTCCCGTATTCTAAGACGTCAGCCCGTAGCCGCAAAATGGTAGATAATGCGCGCGTTTGAATTGAGCGGCTAACAACGCTGAGTAATTCTTTCGCCGCGAAACATTTAAAGCTTATGATTCATATTCGAAGCCGTAAAGTAAGTAGAGAACCTCGGCCAAAGGCCTGTCAATACGTATATACGCATTTAAAACCGCACACGATGAATTAAATACGAAATAAAAATAACCCGAGAATACAATCCGCGGTTCTTGCGAGACAAAAGGACTTACCTTCTTTGTCGTGTAGAGTTTCCGGCCTTGAAGTAGCATGTACATCTTCTTCCAACCATTCGAACTCGCATTTCGCATCCACACCATGCTGAATACGTACGGGCACTCACTGTCCTCCCGTAACAAGTAATTCTGCAACATAAGCGTAAGCAACATATATTTGCCGTTTTTCACCTAGCACGATTTATATTCGTGATGATCGCATTGACAGGAAATTACACATGTACTCACCCTTAACGCACTCTCGGCTTCGGTAAATGTGCCCCTCTCTTCCCCGCTGGGAAACGTAATCATGTCCGGAGGAAAAAATTGCTGCAAAAAAAATTGGAGAGATGTCTCTATATATACTGTTATCTTTTACATTTGAAAATGAACATTAAGGAAACTAAATTTCAAATCGTTTTTAAAATTGACGAGAATGAATTCTCAGAGAAAATAGTGATGCAGAGATCTAAAATATTTTAGGAAAGAGAAAATATAAATATATATCGTCCCGTAAGTATCTCAAAAAGCAGTTCTATAAACACACATGCATTACCTAAGAATCTTTTTAAAGATTTCAATGGATGGAAACACAAACACTCGTATGTACATTCACATGCGCAAAGAGTATCTCTCTCTCGTTACACGGAAAAGAAAAAGTCTCGAGATTTCCCCAAAGAGTGTCGATTACAACGTTCAATTTCCCAAGTTTCTACGCTCGTTATTCCTTAATTGGCCAATCATTGGCAAAACTACAAGATTTATGAACCTAAACTGATTGAATTTCAAAACTGCTAATTGATATCAGTTCAAATGTCTTAATAACTTTGAAGCTTCATTAATAAATCTCTTTACATATTACAAAAATTAACATTTTCTAATTAACAAGACCCAATAAAATGATTACTGCGAAATTTAAAAACAAAATGTTATTTATTTATTGAAATTTTTTGTCATAATCGATGCATTGAGTTTAAAATGGAGCTCAATCCTGCATACTCAATCCTGTAAAATCCCAGGACACGAATGTTCCAATCAATACTACCGAATCCTTGAGCCTCATATCCCATCACCGATCGGAAAAACGTTTCTCGTGCCATCTAACAATCTCTTCAAAACTTTTCTGGAATATAACACAATTCGCCGGTAAACCAGAGAACTGCTAGAGGATTTCGCGGAATACTCTCATACCGACAATATTCACAGAGATACCGACCAAGTATTAAAATATCGACCGAGTTAATATTTAATATTCTTGACTATCAGCTGAGTTTGAAGATAATTGTAGATCCCTAATATTACCGACATTTCAGACCCACAAAACTAAAGTTCGCAAAAATACAATGTCGATACGAACAAACGTTACATATATATTTATGGAATTAGAAAATATAAAACATTAATATGATAAATAAACATACATTTAAATCAAATGTTAGTCAAAAGTTGGTCGGTAAAATCGAAGACATTTTATCTAGAGTCGATAAAACTTCGTAGTTATTTAAACGCAGCTACAACTGTAGCTTAACTGGTAAACTCAGATAGTCGGTAAGTTAACGCGTTTAGATTGAGTAGAATTTACTTTTTGATGCGATAATAACAAAGAACGCAAAAATTTGATTATTTTCTGGAAACACGTGCTTTTCAGAAATGTATAATTAAAACAGCAGCTTTTTTCTGCAAGGTAACAAAATTCTCTGTATTTTTATTTACCACAGGCTTGATGAACACTTCATATTTCAGGAAGTCTTGACTAAAATAGAACCTCCTTTCGTATTGGGAAGCGAACATTTCCAATTCCCTATGAACAGCGAGAATATCTTCATGGTCTTCTAAAGTACGCTCTGCAACAGAATAATTCATCCTATTTGTGACAAATATATTGCTAATATCAATACAGTAGTACATTCAGCTTTTTAAAATTATATCGAAATTATTTGAATACCTCCTAAATCGGTCTGTTTTAAGAAAATAGGGAAAAGAATATTTTTCATATCTGTTATGTCATAAATAATAACAAACAGTTTAATATTTCACAAACAGTTTAATATTTCTAGTTTTAAATCTATTCCTTTTTATAGCAAAATTAATTTTAAAACTTCTAAATAAGTTCTAATAAAAAGGATTTATGTTACAGTGCAGATCTTGTTATACAATTAATTGGTAAAATGATTTCATGGAAAACACATTAGACTAGAATAACCTGACATTTTGCCCGGATCTCTAAACAAACATTCCGTATGGAGACACAGCCGCGAGTCGCGTCTCTGACCTGCACCAAGCTCCTGGAGGTTTCGCCCGCTATTGATTCTCGGTTGCATTATAGAGCTCTGTGCCGTCTTTACGGCCTCTCTTTCCTCCCTTCTCCCTTTACCCCTCACCATGCACACGTTATTTCCGATCTCGTTTCGAGTCAATGTCGTAGAGAAAATTTAGACGACTGAAGTTTTCTCGTTGTGTTAGAGGCTCATTGACTCACCTTGAAGCTTCTTCTCGGCTTGATATGCAAACTTTTAACGAATTATCCATCTTTTACGAACACGCTGATATTTTTGTAAATAAATTATTTATGCAAATAAATTATTTGTTATTGAATTCTTGAATAACTCTCAAGTGTAAAACACGCATTAATCACAAAAATACGAAAATACTCGCTGCTGATTCTCCACATTTCCCTATTCAAGCAAATTTGTTTCAATCTACGTTATCAATAAATGGGATAACAATTCGGATATCAAATTAAACGTTTAATTCTGTAAATTCCATCCATTATGTTCGGATATACGTTCATCACATTTGTATGAATTGCGCATGCATTCCAATAATATAAATATAAAATTGTACATGTATACATATATGTACTATAATCAAAATATTCATATTTCTCTAAAAAAAAAGTTAATGAAAAACTAATGATTCCACGAATAACATTCTATAGAGAGTAATCGTAGAAGTATGGTCGATGACACATTGCTATTCGCACGTGAGCACAAAGCATAGAATATACTTATTGATTGATTGTTAACTACATTTCCGTAAGAATACATAGGCATTTGAAATAATCGCGACAGAAATATCACACATTACGATATTATTTTTCGTTATGTTTATATTGTTACATACCGATTCCCAGTTTCGGCCACGTTTCGATTATCGACCAGGCTGCGCCGATCGTGTTCCTCTTGACTTTAAGCAACTCGCACAGGTCGATCGTTCGTAGATTCTTCTCCACGACCACGGTCGTAAAAGAGTGATCGTTGTTATAAAACCGCAATTCTTCCTAATTAAATAAACATTGGAAAGACATTAAATAAACAATTGAATTGAATTGGATACAATTAATTAAATTAATCAAATTAAAATTAATTCGCAGTCTTTCTCTCTTATAAATCTCTTTTAATTTATCTATTGCATCGTAAATAAATTATAAATATTTTGTTTTATATAATTTATATTTTGTTTTGTAATTAAATAAATTTACATAAATGAATAAATCAATGATAAATTTTTGTTTTATAAAGATATGAGAAAAATTTGTATCGTATTTTAATTATTTCGTCATATTTATGAATTCTATTATATTTATTTTTCAACATAATACATAGATTCCACTTACATAAATTTAAAAAAAAAAAACACAATATAAAAATTCACTACTTTATATTCATTTCCTCGATTTTTCTGACTACACATCATATTTATTATACGACGTTATAAAATTATTATTTTTTAATTATTTAAACAACAGAAACATAAAAAAAAAAGTGAAATATACTTTAAAATATTACATTTTTTATTTCCCTTTATAATCAGTTATTACAACAAAATTACATTTCAAAATTAATATTAGAAAATTTTAGTTAAAATTTAAAATATTTCAACTTATTTTCTGGAAAACTTAAATTTTATAGCTGTGTCATTATGTAGTAAATGAGTAAACGTTTAATGAATAATAAAATAATAAAATAATAAGACAGACAGCGCAATATTTAAAGCGCAAGATAATAACATACCTGTCTTTCACTGTCGATCAAATCCTGCTCACTTCTTCGACTCCTTCGCATCGTGCTGTTGAGTTCGAAGATCGTGAGATTGGAACCAAGCCGCTCATAGCTTGCGGCTCGGTTACTTGGCAGCGTTGAGCTGCCGTCGATGCAGGAGCACATCTTCGGGAGCCAATCTGTAAAGGCCCAAAGACTAGAGATACTAGAGAGAGATTGGTATAGTGTGTCGTGATTAACAAATAAAAGAGAAAAGGGCTACACGACTTAAAAAATCGCAAAGAATGTCAATCCGTTAAAAACGCTAAATCTACTATATAAATATACTGGCAAAGAGGCGTAAGAGCGAGCCCGCTGTACTAAAGATCTATTTTACAACTTGGGCTTCACAGGATCTACATAATCGGGACGGAGCCACAACATTATCGATGAGTGAACGTGGCCCCCTCTCGTTTCAAGAGACACAAAGGAAAAAAAAAAGTAATGTTCAAACATTGAAGACAAAATGTAATGTCGTGCTGTGAAATCGCAGCAGTTCTCGGGCGAATTTTTCGAATAGCAATAACTGTACGTTGGAATATCGAGGCGCAGGGATATAAGGTAAATAAGTGACTACACATGTGTGCTGCGACATTGAAGACACGTTGTGCGTAGTGCGTGAGTCGCGTTTTTTCTGCGAGCCGTTGCAACGCGGATATTTACACCTCGCAGAGGTCGCGCGCAATTGCTTCGTCGCCGCGCTGCGCCGCCTTCTCTCTCTTTTTCTTTAGAATGACTACGATATATCAAATACGAATCGTAGAATCGTTCATCAAGAGTCGTTATCGCTAATCCGACGAATTGCCGTATGCAGACACCTTTACAGGCCATGCGGGTCAAATTTCTAATATAAATCGTTGGGCGGTCGAGTGATTTCAAGCAAGAAATACCGATATGTTGAGATAAATCCTGATCGATCTTATTCCTGAGTCACTCTACTGTTTAGGATCCACGTTATCATACGAATTTACATAAATTGATTAATGTTACGAAAAAATATTTTAAATTATTATTATATATAAATAAATTCCATTTGGATATCATTAACTCTTCTATTATATTAAAATTTGATGTTTGTAGACAAAGCAAAAGGAATTTTTTTATGACTAAGTAAATAGAAGTTTCATTAAAAATATTTTTAACAAAATATGTTTAAATAATAATTTTATTAATTCTTATAACCAAAATGAAAACTATAAATAAAAATCGATGTATGATCAAACAAAAATATAGTGTACTTGATGCATAAAAATAAATGGATCATTTGGATATTTATATATCATTGTAATTTTTTATAAAACTTTCTACTAGACATTAATTTAATTTGTAGCATGAAACTGATACAAACATACATGAGTAGAGAAAAATATTATAAAAATTATAAATTTTATATTTCATAATATTTATTCAATCATTTTATAATTAACGATATATTCACTTAAAATTAGAGATTAATTCAAAGAATGTCAATTAATACTTTTTCTTATAATTTTTCTTCATAATATTTTGTAGAATCTCTACTTCACAAATTTATTTTTATATTTTTCCAATCGTTCGTTCAATACACGTTTGCAGCAATCCAATCGAAGGACTTTCTCCGGTTAGCTCAAATGCGCAAAAGTCATCGCCACCATGTCACAAAGATACTTTGAAAAGATGAATAGCGCCTTAATAATCATTCTTCTGTCCTATATCCGGACTGCGTCGTGACGACGCAACAGCAACAAGAATCCATGTGTATAATATACATACAGTGAGAGCAAAAAAAATTCATACAAGGAAATTTTTTATAAAAAAAGTCTTATTTGTAAAATATAAATATTAATTAGCAATTTTATACAATGAACATATTTTGATCTAACATAAGCCAATGAGCTTCGTATGCATTCCTGATTCTAGAAACTAAATTTCTCGACTGTACGAATATTTTTTGAGCATCCGAACAATAGAATTTTTTGTTTTCGCTTATTTTTCAGATGATATATTTTCTATAATTAATACACATCTTTTGGTATATAATTTTAAGAAACATACAGTCTATTTTATTTTTTATGAATAAATTGTTAATTACGTAGCAAGAAATGAACATCAATCAACGAATCGATGTCGAATTGGTTGAAATCATCGTATCGATATCGAGTCAACATTAATTTGATGATTCATTTCTCTCTCTGAATAATATTTACTTTTTAAAAATAAGGTTTTTTTAAAAAAATATTTTCTCTGCACGAATACTTTTTGCACTCACTGTATGTGCCAGCGTTGACACGTCCATCGAATTTCGTCGCGAATTAATGATCATTTCCACGAAGAATCAATATAGATGCAACAAGATGAAGAAAGAAGCAACAACAAATTTATAATCAATATCACGTGAAATTTTGTAAGATTAGAACTCAAAAATTTATCGCTTGTTTCATTTGATTAATAAAAGATTTTTTTCTTAAATTTTTTCATGAATTAACATTTTAATTACAAAGTAATTTATATTTTAAGAAATTATAAATAAATTATGAGAAAATATACAGAATATTCCATGAAATGATTTTATAAAGTTTTAAGTGGAATAATTTTGTCATCAAATTATTAATACGAAGTCAGAAGTTTATCGGGCACCATTTGTATAAACCTGGAGGAAAATTGACTAATTGCAAATTATAAATTTCGCTAAGACTGCTCAAAATCCCGATGATACGTTTCACAGTATTATCACGAGATAAAAAGAAATGTAAAATGCCTGCAGACTATTTCGAGATTCCTACATTATTGCTGATAATAGTGGAAAATCACTAACGTATTCACTCGTATTTCAGTTACGTCTGCACTTCCATTTTAAAGAATCCCGACTTTTAACAAATTAACGTTTTCGTTCAAATAAATAAATACGCAGAAACCGAATCTCTCGTAAAACATGTCACTTGACTAATTAATTCCTATTAATATTGTACATTTAAATTTTTCAAACAAATTAATTTATTATAATATTACTTTTGAGGCTTCCACGAGAATTTTTTTATACATGTTATGCGTATGTTTTGCGGATTGTATTCAAATCCATTATTAAAATGCCAATGTTACATAAACATTGCAGTTCACTTCATGAAGGCAAAGATCAGTCTGAGCTGCTCCTCTGAGGGATCCCCCTTATATTTATATCTACGCTGTTTAAAAATAGAAGATGGAGAAAAGTAGAATGGAAGGAAAGTAGAGTGGAAGTAGCAAGAAAAAGGATGTATTTTTGATGATAGGAAGAACGATCTTTATTTTACTCTTATGTTATAATCATTAATTCTCTTTAGGATATTGAGATGTTTAATCTCTATAATCTCTCTATATTTTCTTGAAAAGTATAATAATAGCGGTGGCGTAATTGTTTTATTAAATAGTATTTAATATATCCTTTCTCAATGTTTTGTTCTGATAATGCTAACTGTGTGATACGTTTTAATCTAACGTCACGTTGATGTTCTTTCATCCGTAGATTAACCATTCTCCCGTCGTCTTTTCAATGTAAACTTGTTCGCAAGAGTAAAATATTTCATATACTTTTGCGGAATTGAGGGAGTCTTTAGGATTTCTCAAAATTTATCCTATATTTTTAAGGGATTTAAACTTTAAACTTTAAGGGATTTAATTAATATCGATTTCCATCAGAGCAAGCAAATAGCATCCGCAGATAATTAAGACAGGTAATTGACATCCTTTCCAAAGTCAAGCCTTCCTCACTCCAATATCACTAGACAAGAGCAATTTTTCCTCTAATTGTAAGAATTGAGTAAGAATACAAATATCATCGTGTTTTCAATCGATAAAAGCGATACAGCAGTAGTCATGAACCCATCAGATTATATAAAAAAAGATCCTAGTAAAAAGAAGTAATATTCTCAATAAGAACACTAAAATTCACACTCATCCTCAAATCAAGGACTCGAACCAAATCGAAATCAAATCGAAACCGAAAACTGTTTCGAAACCCTTTTTTTTAGTGAACCAAAACCCAAATTTTGTAAAGTTTATAATACCAAAACCATAAGGGAACTAGTAAAATTTTATGATTTTTTCGATTCTTCTTTCTTCTTTCTTTTTTCAGTTCTTAATTTTTTAATTATCCTTGTTCTTAATCTTTGTTCTGTCCGTTCCTTCGTCCAAATCACCAATATTCAATCCAGTATTACCATCGCCACCTCTCTTAACAACTGGAATGTACAAATACCTCCAACATCTCACGTGATATAAGAAATCTGGCAGAATCGCGAGATATATTTAATATAAACTTTTTTTAAGATACTAGCATTTCTTTTATTTAGATCTTCCTCACCATGTTGCAAGAATTTATTCTAAGTCATGAAATTCAAGAGTACATATGTAGACTTTATGTAATAAGTGAGATCTAAGAATCAAATAAGTTTTAAGTAGGATTGAGAGAAATATGCTTAATGATCTGTCCAAAATACAAATACCTAATATTTCTCTCAGATTAATTGTCAATGCTTAAACTTTCCAACATTAGAGCTCTAGATATACCAGAGTAACTCAAGCCGAATACTAACAATTTTTCTATTGACTGGTTCGACCGTATTTCTGATCTGCTAGTTTATCATCCAATAAACATTTAGGAATTCTTTAAAGGCAAACATGGCGGGCTTCTGCGATCTAGTACATTTAGAGCTATATATAATCCATCCTGCTAGCAAAAAATGTTTACACTTCGTAAAAAAAAAATCCGTAGAAAAATCCAAATTATAATATAAAAAAATCGAAAAAATTCGATTACATCCTGCAGACATGCTTGTGTGTTACGATACGCAGAATCCTTTTTCATACAAGTCTTAATTAAAGATACACTAGACTATAATCAACAGAAACAGAAGCTTCTCATACGAAGTTTCCTCTCAATCTTTTAGTATAGCACTGCTTAATAGCCATATACTTCTTCTATAATAATCAATTCTATAAATAAACTTCAGGATCAGCAATTCTCCTACTTCTCCTATAACTGCTAACATCTTCATGAAAAACTTCAAGAAAAGTCTTCCGAAAAACATCTAAGAGATCACAAGTCTAGTTGCCATTATGTAGATAATACATTCGTGATTTAGAGACACAGCAAATTTGAACTTCATAAATTTCTTATTTTCCTCAACAAATAACATCTCAATTCGCTTCACTATAGATATAAAAGAAGAGGCTTCCATTTTTAGTTGTTCTTACTAAAAAAAACTGACAGTACCTTAGATCATTAAGTGTAAAAAACTTACAGATAAATATCTACGTATGGAGTCACGCCACCACTCAACACAGCAAAAGTCAGCAATCAACTCCCTTGTACCTAGAACACGCACGCATGCATGCACGCACGCACGCACGCACGCACGCACGCACGCACGCACGCACGCACGCACGCACGCACGCATACACGCATGCACGCACAAAAGATAATAAATCCTATTACACGAGACAAAAAAACATCTTTTCCATTCTCCTGTACATTAAAGAAATAATAGATCAGATAGATAGGATACTAAATAAACACAACATCCGAACTATCTTTAAACCACCTAAAAACATAGGACACATTTTGAAAAATTTTAAAGACTAAAAACTTCTCATTCGATTTCACAAGGATGTATAAAATATGCTTTCTCTTGCAGAAAAGTATATATTATGGAATTACCGAGTGAATGATTAATTTGCGGATGAAAAAACAATTTTTGTCAGATTAAAACACGTCGCACAGTCAGTATTATTAGAACACAACATTGAGACAGGATGCCAAATACTGTTTAATAAAACATAGTATAAGTAGTGGCTACAATAACCACATCATACTTTCGAAGAAAATACAGAGAGGTTATAGAGATACAAAAATATTCCAATAATCTAAACAGAATTAATAATAGTTATAATATAAGTAAAATATGAAAGATCATTCTCGAGGTCATCGAAAATTGATCGACCCTTGCCCCTCCTATCACTGCTCTTCTTTTCTTTCTCTCCCACTTTTATCTTTAAACATTACATATAAAGGGAATGCCTCAGAAGAGTAGCTCAGTATCAAGCTGCTTTTTGCCTTGATAAAATAAACTGCAATGTTTATGAAACAAGGATATTCTAATAATGGATTTGGACATGAAGATAATTCACGAAATGCATGATTTCATTTTATAACATTATTTCTGATATTTATGTGAGGTCATAATTTTAGAAATGTTTATTTTCAAAACCATACTTGAAACTAACAATCAAATTGCAATTTCAATAAGTGCGACTTAATAATCAAAGAAAATAATTAAAAAAAATAATTTCATATCATATATTTTGCAAATGCATAATCGCGAAAGGAATCTCTGTTGTGGAATTCGAAAACGCTGAGAGTAAGCCCAATCAGTGGAAGATAACACCGAGGGCATGCTCTCGAATTAGCGTGTTACGTTGACCGTTTATTGCGGCAATTAATTAACCCGCAATCGCTCGGTATGCGGTACATAAATGCGCAAAGCGCATAATGTCGAGCGCCGCCATTGCAGCATCTCTATGCAACATTTCCGGATAACACAAATGAATATTTATAACATTTGCTACTAATCTAATGACAAATTTTTATAAAAATGAAATAGTAACTATTAAAATTCTTTTTTTTCTTTTTTTATTTATTGTGTTTTTCGATTCTGTTTTAATTCTTGATTACAATAATAAATTTATGTAAAATAAATTTCTCGTTTTTCAAGCAACATAAACAATAAAAATTATTATTATAAACGAAGGTATCTCGTTCTTTTTATAAGAAAAAAGTATTATTTTCCTAATTCCACATAAAAATCATCGCGAAATTAGCATATGAAAATTTTTCATTTTCATCTAATATATTCATCTAATATATTCTAATATATTATCTAATATATCATATTAGGTGTAGTAAAAAGAAATCCATTATTTTTGCATGAAATTGAATGGAAAAATAATGGATTTCTTTTTACTACACCTAATATTTCCAGTTCTATCCTGAATATTTTGTTGAACTCTAATAGTCTCATTAATATTTAAAAATAAAGTAAAAAATATGTTGCAGATATCTGAAATAGATAAATCTTTTTACAAGTTCAAGTAATTATTTTTAATCCTCAAACCAATAAAAAAAATACAAAAGTTCCAACAATTTTTCGAACGGTTGAAAGTATTCTAAAATTCCGCGAAAATTTTTGTCGATAATCTGATATTTTCTCAAGAGTTCTGTTTCACAAGTTACGAGTTCACAAATTAAAATTCATTGATTCTAATTGAAATAAAAAAATTATAAATTTTCGTAAAATAAAAATCATTTCACATTTTTACATGCCTGTACGTTTAACTTTTTGTGAAATGGATGTAAAGAAAAAGAGCCAGTTCTGACTCTTCTTTGGAGAAGAGCCAGAACTGTATCAATTACATCAAAATTCTAAAAATCTGTCAATCATGTAAAGCGTTTGTATATAATTTGTGCATCATATAATGACGCAGTTCGCAAGTTTCACAATCGCAACCTTGGCCTACTCGCGTCTCTACCTACTAACATACTATATTATCCTATTCTGTTGTCATTTTGTTGCTTCTCTCTCAACAATCAGCCAATTGTTGCATATCCATATCCGCAACCGCAACCTCGAGTTTTGAGAAACGGACATAAAGTACAAAAAAAGTACATTAATTATACTCACGCCATGTATTCTTATTGTACATTCTACAATACATTTTTTTTATGGATTTCTTGACATCCAAAACATTTATAAGTAATTAAATAAGTGAAGAAATTAATGTAATTTGTATTTCATCAAATTAACAACAATACGTTTGATCAAACTGTTTTTAATTATTCCCAAAAATCACCAATTACAAACTTGATAAAATGTCTCGATACATAAACTGTTTTAGAATTTGAATTTGCATTGACGCACAAACATTGAGTTATGACGCGTATTCAAATATCTCGCGTGTGTTCTTAGCATCAGAGACACTCTGACACATGTCTCCTGATGAACTCTCTTCTGATGGAAATATCGAAATAAACATTTTTTGTTACATCTTTTAAGTCTTATCAAATTGAAACTTTGTCAGTAAAACTTATTTATGCGGATGTAATTGCAAGAATTATTTACTCTTCACATTTTCTTTGAGTCTCGATTGTGATATTTCCAAATGTTCGTGCAACAAATAATGAATTCCTAATCATCGTTATCAGCAATCGTCACAGCAATAACGCATTACTTTGTGGATATCACAAAGATGCTTCAGATACTTCAGCATTCCGCTTATAACGTTTCTCTCAACCACGTTCATAAGCTACAAGCCGTGGTATGCGGGCATCTACCTGTCACGATGACGAAACCGGGTCGTTCCATAAGCACAAGCCGGAACGTGCGCAGTCGCGAGAAAAATAACCGGCAATAATGGAGAGAAACTTGTCTCTCCTGCCTGTATCCCGTTCATTTATTGTTCATTGCGGGATTTTGTTTATTTACAAAAGACTTTTAACGATCGAAGGGGGAATCGATAAGTGCGTTGAAAAGACAAGACTGTTGATCGCCCTGACATTATATCGCGATAAACGAGAATGTAAAGCTCTTATCTTTATAGAAGAATTCATGAAAATGTATGAGGACAATAAGACGTATTATCATGGAAGAAAATGTCAATACAATGCATACGAGAAACGATCGTTATCGTACATCTGTCGTCATATATATTTACTGCAAAAATTCTTTTTTACGTTTTCTTTATGTTTGCACACAATAATAATTTCCATATGTCGCAGACAGTAGATGATAATCTTACGGTAAACTAAAGCATTCTAGTTGCCTAGATATTCGCGATCCTAATCTGTAAATCGGGATATCTACATTGACATAAAGTTTAAATGAGAGACTCGAACCGTGTATCAAGAGAATCCAAATTCGACGAACTGAAATTCCAATGTCCATCTCGCTGTTATCGCGGCAAAGCAAATATTTCGGAAGAGAGGAGATGGCCTATGCAAGGTAGATCGATAAGAACCAAGGCAAGCCAAGCTGACTAGGTCGAACTCGAATGTGTTTTGGCGGCCGTCCTGATTCGCGTTCTCTGCACATACGCGGCCCATGTAAAATTTTCAGCGTTCCCGCTTCTTTCGACATGGAACAGCAAGAAACTACACGGCTACGAACCGTAAACATCCGATTGTAGGAACAAACATTATGCCAAACATCTAATATTTAATGTTTATCCAATATTCAATATGTTCAATTCACGCAAAGGTGCATTCTAGAACAACGTAATTATACGAGAATCGTATATCGTATCGAACGTTAGAAATTTCATCATTAATGTATCATTTGCGAGAGATATTATTCAATAATGTATTATAAAATTAGCGTGTCATGAATAATCCACTTTCTAATGTTCTTACATAAAAACACATGGAATTGACATGAAATATGCAATTTATACTCAAAAACATTTATCATGTTGACAAAAAAACTGTAGACAAAAAAAACTTTTAAAAGTTTCAAAAAATGTTTCATTCTTTGCAGCATTGATTTCTTACATAATATTAGAATTGAATACTGACTGCAAAAATACAAACTATAATTCATGCAAAAGATACAATTTTAAAAAAATCATGGCATTTTAAAACAAAAATTTTTGAAAATCTTTATAAAAATTATTTTATTTATTAGTTAGTATATTTATTAGTTAGTAAAGTACAGTTTAATAAATAGAACTCCAAAAATTAAAAAACTATTTAGTTTAATAATAAATTAAGAAATCGAAAAATTCTTTTAAAAAAATTCCCTAGTTGTTATTGAATCTCTTCGTGAAAAACAAATTGCTAGTATGCTAGTATATTAAATTTCTAGAAGAGAACGATAAGAGAAAAGAGAGCGGGATTGCGAGACAAACTTAGGTTCCGCAAGACTGAACTGTTGCTTTTTCGCGGCGAAATATTATAAAAATATCCGGTATAACTTAGCCATGCATCTCGCAGGCTCGCATAAATAAAAGGCGATGATCGAAAAGGTATAATCACGAGTCATAACTCGATATCATTGCCATCGATCGCAAGCTGCAATATCTTCTTTCTCTCTTGTTCTGATACCATATACGCTGCACTGCGTCAATCTTTGTAAGTGAGTGCCTCGCATCAGTTCGTATCATTCGTTACTTCGCTGGTTTGACATTGCTCATTAAACTCATCGTCCCATTAATATTGCTCGAGAAAAAAAAAGAATCATAAGTATACGAATGCCTCAACATTTCGACTTTTGTGTTTCACAATAAAAAAGTACTACAAGCAACAGCTGTCTTCGCATCAAGGCATTGACAGTAATTATTGATCGTTCGAAACTTTCGATGAAGATTTAAGAAGAGAAGCTTCAGTCGATCAAAAATTACATCAGCATCACGAAGTAGTCGATCTGATAATCGAGTAAGGGATTTACGAGGGGGAGTCAATTTAATCCCGGGAATACGACGGGCTTTTACAATCATTTAAAAAAAAAAACAGAATCGTCGACCGATACTCTTCTGACAACGAACAAGGACGACTGGCTGTACGCCAAGACCACTGTCCGTTCCGAAAAAAAGAAGCGATCCGTTCAGGCTACGATGGTCTTCATCTTCCTCGTTTTACGAACCGTGCATTGTCGACTTCCAGAGACAAGTCGGTCTACGAGATACTCACTCGAGGACTCTCTGCACAAATTATGTTTTCGAGCGTTTCAAGTACCGCGAAACCTGCCCGCCGAAAAATAAATCTTACCATTCGCCAAAATGGATTTATATGTATATTGTAAGCCTCCCTCCCTCGATTTGTAACCAAAATGATGTGATTTGGCAGATAAAATACAAACAATAACAATTTTACAAGGAGCTGAGCAATCGCTCATCACTCTGTTCCCCACCGCGATTTATCGACCTTCCATCTTATATATCGACAAACGAGTTTCACGTTCCTCAAGGACGTATTACGTGAAAACTTCGATCGCGTATTACTCCTTATATTAATGAACTAGAAAGCCAGTTGATAAGATTCATAAATACCATTCGCAGACGTGATTTTCTTTCGTTGAAATTAACGCTATAAGTAATCAGAAAAAATTTTTAAGAAACACACAAGTGAAAGAGTTGCTCTATTCGAAACGAAAGCGAATTTTAGGAAAGTTTCACATTTCTTTCTTTATAAAATATCTCTATATATATAAATTGCAAATTTTTATATAAGTTTTATATATCAAAATTTTTTCCACTAAACTCAAAATATATTAATAATAAATTCCATAATAATTAAATTATTTCACTTAATCTTTAATAATCATGAAACCTTTTAAAATTAATTTTTTTTATATATATTTCGCAAATTCTAATTCAGAGATTCAAAAGGAAATAACATAAATCGTTTATTTAAAAAAACAACTAGATGTTACTCTAAGAATTGAATGATAATATCTACAAAACCTAAAGTTTCAAATACGAGGAATACGATTTTAAAATCGCGGAAAAGTTCACGCAATTAATCCTAGCCGGAGATTCAACTTAAATAATTGCAAAATTTCGCGTGATGATATTTCAAATTTGAAGGGACACAAACATAAAATACTGCAAACATAAAAAATGCATCGGTTCCTATTTAATTTAATTATTAAATAGATATTTAAATACTATACGATCGGAGATTCCATCGTTGCGAAAGTCAGCTCAAGGACCACCATGGAATATATCACAAGGAGCTCTTTACGCAACGATCCATTTATCCTGTCTTTCATTCTCTACCCTTTTTCGAAACCAAAATCCAAGGTCCACGCGATGCTATCCGAAATGATTGAAAATATACGGTGTGCAAAAAGAATCATGATCGTGTGACGCCAATAAAATCTTGCAATCAAATTGCGAATGTCCCGTCGATTCCCGCGCGAAAATTATAAAAATAAATACTCGCAAAACAAAACATAATTATATTTAGCTATATATACGAAATCATTCGACTCGTTCTATTTTCATTACTATTTTCGTTTAAAAAAATATATTCGTGTAATGTATTTATGGAAATATAATTTATATTCATGTAATTGTATAATATATTTACGAAAATCGTATAAAAACAAAAGATACAAATCGATAGTAGAAAAGTAAAAATAATCAAATGGATTAAAGATCAAATATCTTCGTTTTAGTTTCAAAAAATAAGAGAGATTCGAATAATATGATAATAGATTGATGAATGAATTACGCCACATTATTTTGAAATATCAAGTGTGTGTGTGGATAAAAACTCTTATAAGATCAAAGAATATTAAATTTATCAACGGCATTAAATATGTAAATGTATTTATAAATATATGTGTAAGTATTTTAAGATTATGACGATAAGATTATGACGATAAAAATACATTTGTTAAAATAAGACATAAATCCATTACTATTTGTATTTTCGAATTAGTTATCTTCGATATTAGTTTTAGTTTAGATGATAATTTGATCTCACAGATATATACATATTTTACAAAATAACCAATAAATCTGTTTCTCTTCAACGAGATGCC